>OGUM01000023.1_pt1 | contig 138854 bp, 89 predicted proteins | sample 1553631 | NCBI WGS metagenome assembly OGUM01 (sample SAMEA2580228, study PRJEB22360) | human gut metagenome | biome: human gut; feature: human-associated habitat; material: faeces | place: Denmark | collected 2008/2010 | reverse complement strand
TTGCACAGCCCTGTGTTTTTGTTAAACAGTTGCCTGGACCTATTCTCTGCGCCTCACTATACGTGAGGACCCCTTATCCCGAAGTTACGGGGTCAGTTTGCCTAGTTCCTTAACCATGAGTCTCTCAACGCCTTAGTATATTCTACCCGACTACGTGTGTCCGTTTGCGGTACGGGTGCCTGTGCGATTGCTTAGCGGATTTTCTCGGGAGCATGATTACCCGCACTATCTCCGTTGCCCGGAGGCGCCGGAGTACTGTCAGGGTCGGCTCAGTATGCGGATTTGCCTGCACACCTCATAACCTACGCCCTTCAACGGGGACTTCCGTCACCCCGCGGCGGTTCCACTTCTCCGTCTCCACATCGCTCGCACAGGCAGTAACGGAATATTAACCGTTTCTGCCATCGCCTTCGCCGTTCGGCTTAGACTTAGGACCCGACTGACCCCGGGATGACTGGCATTGCCCGGGAAACCTTGGTCTTGCGGCGGGAGGGGTTCTCGCCCTCCTTGTCGTTACTTATACCTACATTTGCTTTTCCATGCGCTCCAGCTCACGTCACCATGAACATTCGACGCACATGGAATGCTCCCCTACCGATACTTTTATTATTACTATCCCGCGCCTTCGGTATCTGCCTTATACCCGATTATTATCCACGCAAGGACCCTCGACCAGTGAGCTGTTACGCACTCTTTGAATGAATGGCTGCTTCCAAGCCAACATCCTGGCTGTCTCAGGGACCTCACTTCGTTAGACTAACTCAGGCAGAATTCCGGGACCTTAGACGGCGGTCTGGATTCTTCTCCTCTCGGGGACGGACCTTAGCACCCGCCCCCTTGCTGCCCCGCTGCGGGCGTCAAGCATTCGGAGTTCGTCAGGACTTGATAGGCGGTGAAGCCCTCGCATCCTATCGGTCGCTCTACCTCTTGACGCTATCGCGGAACGCTGCACCTAAATGCATTTCGGGGAGTACGAGCTATCTCCGAGTTTGATTGGCCTTTCACTCCTACACTCACCTCATCCGGAAGCTTTTCAACGCTTATCGGTGCGGACCTCCATCCCGTGTTACCGGGACTTCATCCTGGACAAGTGTAGATCACTCGGTTTCGCGTCTGCCTCCACGGACTCTGCGCCCTATTCAGGCTCGCTTTCACTGCGGCTCGGCGCCTTAGGCGCTTAACCTTGCCCGTGACGGCAACTCGTAGGTTCATTATGCAAAAGGCACGCCGTCACATGCAACGCATGCTCCGACCGCTTGTAGGCGTATGGTTTCAGGGGCTATTTCACTCTCCTCGTCGGAGTTCTTTTCACCTTTCCCTCACGGTACTGGTTCACTATCGGTCTCACGGGAGTATTTAGCCTTGCCGGATGGTCCCGGCGGATTCGCGCAGGATTCCTCGTGTCCCGCGTTACTCAGGATACCGCTATGCCGGCATGAACTTCGCGAAGGGGGCTGTCACCCGCTGCGGCCCGACTTTCCAGACGGTCACGCTCGCTCATGCTCGTACAACAGCGCGGTCCTACAACCCCGGATGTGCCTCGACACACCCGGTTTGGGCTCTTCCCCGGTCGCTCGCCACTACTGGGGGAATCATTGACTTATTTTCTCTTCCTGCGGGTACTAAGATGTTTCAGTTCCCCGCGTTCGCCTCATGACATTGCCATGATGACCGCCTTAAGGCGGCCGGGTTGTCCCATTCGGAAATCCGCGGGTCAAGGGTCATTTGCACCTAACCGCGGCTTATCGCAGCTTATCACGTCCTTCATCGCCTCCGTGAGCCTAGGCATCCGCCATACGCCCTTATTTGCTTTTCCTATGAAGATATCATCCCGCATTTGCGGAACGACTCATTCAGCTCTGTACTTTAACGTTGTGTTCTCTACTGTTTTGCTTGTGCCAATATGTCAAAGATCGTTCGTCCAAAAAGGACACGTGGAGAATAACGGATTCGAACCGTTGACCCCCTGCTTGCAAAGCAGGTGCTCTAGCCAGCTGAGCTAATCCCCCAAGTCAGGCGGAAAGCCCTTCTCCTGTCTTTCATCTTGAACCTAATATATCAGAAACTCCGCAGTACAAGAAAACAGGAATAAAAAACTTCTTCCGTTTTCTCATTTCTCTTTGCTTATCTCCTACCATCATCTATGGCGTCCGCTCCAGAAAGGAGGTGTTCCAGCCGCACCTTCCGGTACGGCTACCTTGTTACGACTTAGCCCCAGTCACCAGTTTTACCCTAGGCCGATCCTCGCGGTTACGCACTTCAGGTACCCCCGGCTCCCATGGCTTGACGGGCGGTGTGTACAAGGCCCGGGAACGTATTCACCGCGCCATGGCTGATGCGCGATTACTAGCGAATCCAGCTTCGTGGGGTCGGGTTGCAGACCCCAGTCCGAACTGAGAGGCACTTTATTGATCCGGACGTACTTGCGCACATCCAACTCGCTGTATGCCCCATTGTAACACGTGTGTAGCCCCGGACGTAAGGGCCGTGCTGATTTGACGTCATCCCCACCTTCCTCACACCTTACGGCGGCAGTCTCCACAGAGTGCCCAGCATAACCTGATGGCAACTATGGACAGGGGTTGCGCTCGTTATGGCACTTGAGCCGACACCTCACGGCACGAGCTGACGACAACCATGCAGCACCTTCACAGGAGCCCCGAAGGGCCTCACCATCTCTGGATCGTTCTCCTGCAATTCAAGCCCGGGTAAGGTTCCTCGCGTATCATCGAATTAAACCACATGTTCCTCCGCTTGTGCGGGCCCCCGTCAATTCCTTTGAGTTTCACCGTTGCCGGCGTACTCCCCAGGTGGGATGCTTAACGCTTTCGCTTGGCCGCTGAAATCTAAATCCCAACGGCGGGCATCCATCGTTTACCGCGCGGACTACCAGGGTATCTAATCCTGTTCGATACCCGCGCTTTCGAGCCTCAGCGTCAGTTGCGCTCCGGTAAGCTGCCTTCGCAATCGGAGTTCTTCGTGATATCTAAGCATTTCACCGCTACACCACGAATTCCGCCTACCTCGTGCGTACTCAAGTCCTCCAGTTCGCGCTGCAGTGCCACGGTTGAGCCGCGGCATTTCACAGCACGCTTAAAGGACGGCCTGCGCTCCCTTTAAACCCAATAAATCCGGATAACGCCCGGACCTTCCGTATTACCGCGGCTGCTGGCACGGAATTAGCCGGTCCTTATTCGTGCGGTACCTGCAATATGGGACACGTCCCACACTTTATCCCCGCACAAAAGAGGTTTACAACCCATAGGGCAGTCTTCCCTCACGCTACTTGGCTGGTTCAGGCTTACGCCCATTGACCAATATTCCTCACTGCTGCCTCCCGTAGGAGTCTGGACCGTGTCTCAGTTCCAGTGTGGGGGACCTTCCTCTCAGAACCCCTACCGATCGTCGCCACGGTGGGCCGTTACCCCGCCGTCTAGCTAATCGGACGCATCCCCATCTGTTACCGCCGAACCTTTAGTCCTAATTAGATGCCCGCAAAGGACCACATACGGCATTAATCCGCCTTTCGACGGGCTGTGCCGTGGTAACAGGCAGGTTGGATACGCGTTACTCACCCGTGCGCCGGTCGCCATCAAAGAATGCAAGCATCCTTCATGCTGCCCCGCGACTTGCATGTGTTAAGCCTGTAGCTAGCGTTCATCCTGAGCCAGGATCAAACTCTCCACTGTAAAATTTCTTTATAATGTGACACAGGCACGAAGGCCCTGTCAGTTAGTCTGTCGCTCAGAACGCCATCCGGTAGTATTTGACCGCGTATACATATTATATATATCACGGCAGAAATTGAACGGTTTTCATTCTTTACCCTCCCTGCAGATCATATCCGCAGGATGTTTCTTGTACTACTCTTGTCTCTGTATATTTCAGTATCTCAAAGATCTCTTTCTTCAGTGCTCAGGGAGCGTCAGCTCTCAAAAGCGGATGCAAAAGTACGGGGTTTTCACCAAACCGCCAAATGTTTTCTGAAAAAAGTTTTAATTTTAGACGCATTTTAACAGACGTTTACATATTGAGTGTGATTCTTACGTCATTCACATTATTATATTTTACAAAAGAAATAAGCAGACTAATGACACAGGAACGGAATATAAAACAGGCAGGGATGGATGAAAATTATACGCTAATGGCAAAATTCAAAGACCGATGGCAGAATTTAAAGGTATTTGAATCCCAAAGGAAGAAAACTGCCGGCCGGTTACTGGAAGGCCTGTCATCAAGCAGCAATATTCATGAACGGCAGGATTAATGCAAGGCTGTGCGGCAAGCCATACGAGCAGCCAGCAACGCCATAAAACGCTGACAGAATGGACGTTATAGGCTTTTAAAGCCGGCTATACGCCCGACACAAAACATATATATCATCCAGCCGTCTGCAAAAGGGCACCTTTTAGGGGACAAAAGCATACCTTTTACACGCTAAAAGGATATCAAACGGAACGCAAAAGCACACCTTTTGAAAAAGGAAAGAAAAGCTGCCCTTTCTGAAACTTACGCAAACAGGAAAATGAAACGCCAAAAGGCCATGAACACAAACAAAAAAAGCGCATCATTTAACGATGCGCTCTACATAATGTAACAGGCGGTTAAGTCCGTCAACAAGCGTTGCTCTCGGGCAAGCTATGTTTATGCGGACAAACGGCCGGTCGGTTTCTCCATAAATATCTCCGCCGTTAAGCCACAGCTTTTCACCGTCCTTCAGTTCGCTGATAATGTCTGAAGACGTGCGGCCAAGCGCCGTGCAGTCTACCCAAACGAGATAAGTGCCCTCAAGACGAAGCACCTTAAGCATAGGCATATGAGCAGCAAAGAAGTCGCAAAGGTAATCATAATTAGACTTGATATACGGCAAAAGCCCGTCGAGCCAGCCTTCGCTCTCATTATATGCAGCCTGAAGAGCCACCACGCCAAATGGACCTACATCGCACACCTCGTTGATATTTATCGCGCGGTCGATCTTCTTACGGACTGTGTCATCGGCGGCTATGATGTTGGCTATCTGCAGTCCGGCAATGTTAAACGTCTTGGTCGGGGCCGTACATGTGGCCGAATTTGCAAGAAACTCGTCAGACAGCGATGCAAAAGGCGTATACTTATAACCCGGCATCACTATGTCGCAATGTATCTCGTCGGCAATAACGAACACTCTGTGGCGCAGACATATTTCGCCCATGCGGCGCAGTTCGTCGGGCGTCCACACTCTTCCTGCCGGATTATGAGGGTTGCAAAGCAAGAAAGCTTTTACAGAAGGATCAGCCACGCGGCGCTCAAAGTCTTCAAAATCAACAGAATACGTTCCGTTGGAATAAACCAGTTTGTTCTCCTCTATTATGCATCCGTTATTACGGATAGACGAGAAGAAGCAGTTGTAGACGGGCGTCTGAACCAGCACTTTGTCGCCCGGCACGGTAACGGCCTTGATGACAGCCGACACTGCCGGCACCACTCCCGTAGTGTAAATTATCCATTCGGGACGGAAAGTCCAGCCATGGCGGCGGGCAAACCAGCCAACTACTGCCGCATAATAAGATTGGGGCACATGCTCATAACCGAACACCCCATGAGCGGCACGGCGCTGCAGCGCCTCGATTATGGCAGGAGCCGTGCGGAAGTCCATATCCGCCACCCACATCGGCAGCATGCCGTCGACATCTGTCTCGTCCCATTTAACACAGTCGCTCCCCCTTCGGTCGACTATCTCGTCAAAATTAAATTTAGCCATAACATATAATATAATAAGGTGTAAACTATGCAGGGGCTCCATTGTCAGACGCCCGAAAAGGGCCACTGACACCCCTTGCGACATGACACCGACGCCGCCTGCATGGCAGCACAAACAGCCGGTGCCCCAAGAAAGACATGCCATAAACGGCAAAGCCTTTTGTAAGCATTGTTCAATGCCGCCACAAAATTACAAAAGAAAAACCAAACCGCATATACCTTTTTTACGGCATAATAAGGCAAAATCAACGAAAAGTATACAAAAATATATAAAAACCAATAAATCATAAAAAGTTTTTATTACATTTGCACAATTCAAACGAAAGGAACTGATTATAAAAAACAATAATAAAAATTTTTAAAAAGAAACAGAAATGGCAAACGTAAAACCTGCAGAAGGTAAACTGGGTATTTTAGTGGTCGGTTGTGGAGCCGTTTCCACAACATTCATGACCGGTGTTTTGATGGCCCGCAAAGGACTTGCAAAGCCTGTAGGCTCAATGACACAGTATGACAAAATACGCGTCGGAAAAGGCGAAAACAAGAAATATCTCGCATACGGAGACATCGTTCCGCTTACTAACCTCAACGACATCGTATTCGGTACATGGGACGTTTATCCCCAAAACGCATATCAGGCAGCAATGTATGCCGAGGTGCTCAAGGAGAAAGACATCAACCCCGTGCGTGAAGAGCTTGAGCAGATAGTTCCGATGAAGGCTGCCTTCGACAAGAACTATGCCAAAAGACTCGACGGCGACAACGTGAAAGACGCTGCCACACGCTGGGAAATGGTTGAACAGCTGCGCGAGGACATACGCTCGTTCAAGGAGAAAAACGGCTGCGCAAGAATCGTTGTTATCTGGGCTGCATCTACCGAAATCTACGTACCTGTATATGAGCCGGTACACGGCACGCTCGCCGCTCTTGAAAAAGCAATGAAGGAAGACGACCGCGAGCACATCGCACCGTCTATGTGCTATGCCTACGCCGCACTCGCAGAGGGCGCTCCCTTCATAATGGGTGCTCCTAACACAACTGTGGACATACCTGCAATGTGGGAAATGGCCGAGAAGACCAAGATGCCTATCGCCGGCAAGGACTTCAAGACAGGACAGACACTGGTCAAGAGCGGATTTGCTCCTATCATCGGCACACGCTGCCTCGGAATGAGCGGTTGGTTCTCAACCAACATCCTCGGCAACCGCGACGGTCTTGTACTCGACGAGCCCGAGAACTTCCGTACAAAGGAGGTGAGCAAGCTGTCTACACTCGAAACAATACTCAAAGCCGACAAACAGCCTGACCTGTATGGCGACATCTACCACAAGGTGCGCATCAACTACTATCCTCCACGCAACGACAACAAGGAAGGATGGGACAACATCGACATCTTCGGATGGATGGGCTACCCGATGCAGATAAAGATAAACTTCCTCTGCCGCGACTCTATCCTTGCAGCTCCGCTGCTGCTCGACCTCTGTCTGCTCAGCGACCTGGCAGCAAGAGCCGGACGCTACGGCATACAGCGCTTCCTCAGCTTCTACCTGAAGAGCCCTATGCACGACTATACAAAGGGCGAAGAGGCCGTAAACGACCTGTTCAAGCAGTACACAATGCTGAAGAATGCAATCCGCGAGATGGGAGGCTACGAGGCTGATGAAGAAATCGACTAACAGAAAGCGAACATCACGTATAATCTTACAATCGCTGCCGGCAGTGCCGGTGGCGATTGTAGTTGTTATATACGTCATGTCATTAATGCCGCGCTCAACAAAAAAGATGGAACGCGGGGCTGCGCTGATTGAGCACAAGTCTTACTACGAACTCACAGTTTCGGGCAAGCCCGTGGCATGGTTCGACGCGCTGACAGACAGCTGCATGTCTGACAACATCATGCTTTCGGCCGACTCGTCGGTAACCAAGCGGAGCATAATCAACGGCTGCTGGGTGAACAAGTATGCCTTCATGCCGTCGTGCCACGGCATGATTCTGACAACCGACCCAGACAGCATGGCCTACAAGACACTGGCAACTGCAAACAAGAACATTGGAAACGTGATAAAGAACACGGCCGAAAGACTTGAAAGTGCTATAAAATCGCTAAGCAAAAAGGACGAGGAACTGAGATACTATCTGAGCGTCCACAACGTAAACGACGACGGATACAACACGATGGCCTATCTTGACGGACGGCTGAAACAGCAGAAAGAACAGGCCGAAAAAGCCCTGGAAATCATCAGGAAAGCCCAAACAGCCCAAAATGCAGCCATAAGACTGGTGAGCAAATACACCCTGCTGCATAAAGACACAGCAGGACACACCGTAAGAATAGCCTGCAACACGATAACTCCTGCAAGCGAAAAGCCATTCAGAATAATACAGACATCAGACAAGCAAACGCCCGACAATGTATCGCCGACGTATCTTCACCAGTGGTTTACGCCTGCGACAGATACAGAAAGAGGCATCATCGTGGCATCATATCCCGGCTGCATGCTCAGCCGCTATGACGTCAATGGGGCAAAGGCGGCCACATTCAGCGGCAAGGCAACGGGCAAAAGCCGCCACGACATTCCGCCGATGCTGGCTCCAGACGGGGCTGCCATATATACGTCAGACGGCCGCATGATGGGCATAAGCTATAACGGAAGAATAACAGGCACGGGAAACTTCGGCCTCGCACTTAAAAACTTGCTGCCATGAATAAACTTATTTATATAGCTGCAACCGCAGCAATGCTGCTCATGTCGGCATGCTCGGTAAAGACTCCAGAGGGCACGGGTGTCGTGAAGAACGGCGACTACTGCTACCGCGGAGAACTTTCGGGCGGCAAATACAACGGCTATGGCGTGCTGACATTTAAGGACAGCATAGTCTACAGCGGACAATGGAAAGACGGAAAGCGCGACGGACTGGGCCAGACCACAGACTCGCTGGGACGCACAGTGACAAGTATGTGGAGAGCCGACTCGCTTGTCAGAGGCATCAGAAACGACTCGGCAGGCACCTACATCGGCGAGTTTAACGGTAAACTGGTGGAAGAAGGCCACGGCATATACTTCGGCAAGGACGGCAGCTTCTACAACGGCAACTGGAAAGACGGCCTCTACAGCGGCTTCGGATGCTCCATGAGCGCTGCCGGAAAAGCCCGTACAGGCGAATGGAAGGCAGGAAAATTCCGCGGCGAGCGCCTGACCTACACGGCCGAAAGGATTTACGGCATTGACATATCACGCTACCAGCACGGCAAGGGACGCAAGAAATATCCCATTCACTGGAACAAAGTGCGCATAACACACCTTGGGAAAATAAGCCGCAAGAAAGTGAGCGGAACCGTAGACTACCCCGTGTCGTTCGTATACATAAAGTCGACCGAAGGCACAAGTGTGCGCAATCCATACTATCTGTCCGACTATCAGCAGGCTCGGAAGTACGGCATACACTGCGGTGCCTACCACTTCTTCTCGCACACTTCGCAGGCATCGAAGCAGGCATACTTCTTCCTGAAGCACTCGCGCTTCAGCAAAGGCGACTTCCCGCCGGTGCTCGACGTAGAGCCAACGCCGTCGCAGGTAAAGGCCATGGGCGGTCCGGCAGCCATGTTCAGCCGCATACGCACGTGGCTAAACATCGTAAGACAGCGCACGGGAGTGAAGCCCATACTGTATGTCAGCCAGCAGTTTGTGAACCAATATCTGCCCGAAGCGCCCGACCTCATGCGCGACTACATGGTGTGGATAGCGCGCTACGGCGAATATAAGCCCGAAGTGAGGCTGGTGTTCTGGCAGCTGTGCCCCGACGGAAGGGTTAGCGGAATAACCGGCGAAGTGGACATCAACGTGTTCAACGGATACCGCGACCAGTTTAACCAGTTTCTTATTAACGAAAGAATAAAGTAAACTTGTGAAGCGGCGGCATGGAGATTCCTGCAGAAGACGCCGAAAGACAAACGCCAGACCGGCTCCGAGAGCATGATATGTCATGGCCATATGATGCATCAACGACATAAACAGCTCCCGGAGCCGGTCATAAAGAAATCAGAATCTCTGGTCGAGAGTAAGACTAATCAGACTGTAACAAAAGCATAATAAGCATGCCACGCCGGCATGCCTGCCGCAAGACAGCGGCCAAAGAAACATATTCGCCCGCAGCCATTGGCCACGGGCGTTTTTTTATTTATACCTTATTATTATCGTAACCTTTGCGTGTCCGTAACTGCCGGCATGCGCACCAAAGCTGTAAGGCGAGTCGCATTTAAGCATATAGACACGGTTCTGACGCGGACGGCTTGTGGTAAGAATCATCGTGAGGCCCTTGCTGTCGCGTTTTTCCGTGAAGTCGCCGTTGGACGATTCAGCCTTGAACGCATCAATGAGGGCCTTTACACCCTTGTCGTAAAGCTCGAGCACCTTAACCACCTTCTGCACCCTGCGTGTGCGCGGATCGCGCTCCACTGCCGACGTAAACCTGCTCTGCCCTATCGCCGAATAGCGCTCCACCTGCCTGTCGATGCTGTTCTGGGCCATGGCGGCAAGCAGCGTGCCTAAGGTAAAAAACAATATTAGAATCAGTCTGCGTATCATGGTTACATTATTTTTAATCGTTCAACATCTCGCTTATGCGCCTGCGCTCTGACGGGTCGTCAATGCTGTTGAGCACCTCCTGCTCCGCATTATCCGCAACATTTGCCGAACTGATGCGGCGCTCTATGCGTCCGGCATCGTCGAGAGCCTTCTCTATGTCGTCCTTTATCTCGCTGAGGTCGTCTATGCGGTGGCCGTTCTCTATGACATAACTGCCGCCGTAGAGCCTTGCCAGATGCCTGTCTTCACGATAGCCGGCATAAGCCACCACGGCAGACACCACTATAAGCGCCACGGCTGCCGCGGCTGCAACACGCATAAGCACGCGGCGCAACTTCAGACGGCGGGGCTCTCCGGCCTGCATAGAGGCAAAGCCGGCAAACACTTCGCGATAGCCTTGAAGACGGGCGGGCACGCGGCGGCGGGCAAAAAACTCGTACAGCCGCTGCTCCTCCCTGAGCGTCGTCTCTCCGTCGAAGAATTTTCCGATAAGCCTTTCTATCTCTTTTATCTTACGTTCGTTCATATCCGTAGTTATGTATAAAGTCGTTACATATTATGCAAATACTGCTCTTTCACGGCCATTCGGGCCCTGCTCAGCGCCTTGCGCACCGCAGCTTCGGTTCCGCCCGTAAGCCTTGCTATGTCGGCCATCGACATGCCGTCGATATGGCGCAGGCGCAATATAATCTGCTGCGCAGGCGGCAGCGTGCCCACTATGACCATCATGCGCTCTATCCGCTCGATGTCGGCCGAGGCATTACTGAGGTCGGGCACGTCAGTAGTGTCGATGCTCAGCGTGTAATGATGACGTCGCAGATAGTCGATGCAGAGGTTATGCACCAGCACACGGGCCAGCGGAGCCATGGGGCTGCGCAGCTCGACACACATTGCCCAAAGCTTCAGCATGGCGTCCTGCACGAGGTCTTCGGCACAGTCGGTGCCACCGAGCCATCGCGCGGCCATTGCCGTAAGTGCTGGTCTGAGGCTTAGAGCCTCTTTTTCGAATTCGTCTGCTGTCATCTAAACACTATTTTTGCTCAAACATTGCATCTGCCGGCATTGCCGGACATGCAGTCCCATGTCAGTCGAAATTGTTAAGCCGGCTCGTGTCTACCCTCGAAACACCTTTGCCATATATATCTGTCTTGTCGGCCGTGCCCGAAAGTGTTATACTCCCTTCACCGTTGACACAGGCACTGACACTGCGACAGTCGACGCCCATATTAATCTTAGCCTCACCATTGCATTCTACGCTAATAATGTCGCCATTGAACTTGCCGTCTATTTGCCCGGAGCCGGATATATTGAAGTCAGCATTTTTGGCCTTAATATCAACTTTACAATTATCAATAGCAGTAGAATTCCAATATATATTACGTGCGTCAATGCCACCGCTGATATCAACCGAACCGTTGTTGTTTAAATTCATATCATATGAAGCCTTCAAATCAGACTTGCTTTTGTATTCAGCGTAATTAATCATTGCAAACTTGTCTACTTCAAATATGCCGTTATTTGTCATGAATCCATTATTAATAATTGAATATGAGTCAGCCTTCAATTTATCAATAAACAAATCCATATTACCATTGTTGCATACAGCAAGGATGTGTGTCTTCAAACTTTTTGCATAAAAAGTTAAAAAGCCAGAAGTATGAAGCTGGTCAATATTCGGAGCTGTAATATACAAATTACATGATGAAGAGTTAAAGCTGTTAATACAAGTATCCTTCGAAAATCCTACAACAAGTATCCCGCCATGTACATCAAAGCTCAAGCCCTTCCACACACTCTCACGACCTTCAAACACGACCTTATATTCAGAACCTTGCGTATAGTACACCTGAGCATAACTTGCCACGTTTATTCCGTGGAAGTCTTTCAGCGGCAAGGTCTTCTTTATAATTCCGGAATCAGAATCTTTAAAGTTGTCATGCAGCTTAACACCGGTATTTTCCACTGCTATATTCTTGTTTGAACAGCCGCAGGCGATGAGCGGAATTGAGGCGATAAATGCCAAGAACAAATATAACTTAAACTTCATAATAATCTTATTTTAATGTTTCTATTCTGACATATGTACGCAAAACTATGCCGTTTGTGACATGAAACAACAAACTTTTTCTGTCTTTCCTGCCGCATGAGCAGGCTATACGCTGCGCATACCGGCATCTGCCTGAATGACAGACAAGCCAGTCGACACGTCATTCGAAGTTGTTAAGCCGGCTCGTGTCTATCCTCGAAATGCCGCTGCCGCCTATATCTATCTTGTCGGCCGTGCCCGAAAGCGCTATGTTTCCGTTGCCGTTTACGCTGGCGGTTACGCTAAGGCAGTCGACATCCATATTAACTTTTGCCGCGCCGTTGCATTTTATGCTCATCACGTCGCCCTTAAACTTTCCGTTAATTTTCCCTGAACCGTCAATATAGAAATCAACATTTTTGGCATTAATGCCAATTTCGCACTTGTCAGCGCCATAGCATCTCCAATACAGATTGCGCGCCTCGATGTCGCCGCTGATACTGTTAGAGCCGTTGTTGCTTACGCTCATATCGCCTGAAACCTTCATCTGCGCGCTGCTGTTGTAGGCTCCGCTGTTGCTCAAGTCGAACGAGCCGGCGTCTATAACTCCGTTGTTTGTCAGCGCGCCGCTGTTTGACATGCGGCACGAGCCGGTTTTAAGCTGGTTAACATACAGCCTGAGTGCGCCGCTGTTGCTTACGGTCAGACTGCCGGTCTTCAGAGTTTTTGCCCTGAACGAGAACGAGCCGCTGCATGCTATGCGGTCGATGCGCGGAGCCGTGATATAAAGTTTGCAGTTGAGCGAACCGATGTCTTTCCAGTTGTTTTTCTTCGAGAAGCCAACAACAAGTATTCCGTCAGACACCTTGAAGCTCAGATTATTAAAGTCGCAGCTGCGCCCTTCGAACTCCACCTTATATTCAGAGCCTTGCGTATAGTACACCTGGGCAGCGCTCACAACGTTTATCCCGTGGAAGTTTTTCAGCGACAGGGTCTTTCTTACGGTCTTTGAATCATGGTTTGAAAACTGGCCTGACCACACGGTGCCGGCATCTTCGTATGACACATTCTTGTTGGAACATCCGCCGGAAATGAACGGCATTACGGCCAATATTGCCGAAAACAGATATAACTTAAACTTCATCATAATCTTATTTTTAATGTTTCTTCTGTTATCAGTACGCAGAACATTGCCGTTTGTGACACGAAAAACTAACTTTTTTTCATTCCGGCATGAATTAATTTGCATCCGTCCATGATGCGCCTTGCAACGGGGTGTGCAACAGCCTGACTGTCAACGTGTTGCAAAAGACCGTCTTTCACTCTGCAAAAGGGCACCTTTTAGACTGCAAAAGGCCACCTTTCGGAATCCAAAAGGTGGCCTTTCGTAAAACTTGATGCCATATGCCCGGCGTAAGAGCCGTGCCGCAGGCAGCTGATACCGGCAAGCGGCAGCATGTCTGTGGGCGCTTTAGCGTGTTTATTGAGATGTTTCTTTATGTCGTAGCTATGCCTGTCGCCGGTTAAAAACCAAAGGTCTTGACAACCTGACCGCCGTAAGTGGCAATGCTGACCTGCACCTCGTCGCCTGCCGACAGCTCTATGGGGATATACTCCATGGGGATGCTCATGTAGAGCTTGGCCGAATAGTATTCGGGCACTGATGCCTGGTCGTGATACAGCGTGAGGCGCACAAGGCGCGTGCCGTCGGTGCGCGTGTCAATGCCGTCGCATGCCATGCCCACCGTCTGCTGGCCGTATTCGCCGTCAACGGTGCCGGTCTTCACGCTCAGGTCGAGGTTGATGTATTTGCCGTTATGGCTTTTCCATGCACTCTCGAACACCACAGGGTCGGTCTTCATGCCTCCCTTTATGTCGGCGGTTGCCGTAACCGCAGGCGTAAGCACCTGCGTCGCGCCCACCGGCTCGGCCACATACTGCCCGTTGCCGTCCTTCACCTTATTATAATATATAAGCGAACGGTAAGCCGTGTCGGGCTTTTCTGCCCAGTCGAGCTTCACGCTCCGCGTAAGCCAGAGCCTCTCGTCGCGGTCGGTTACGATGCTCACCACCTTTGCCGACGCGTCAGTCTCGGCCTCAACAAAGTCGGCCACCATATACGACAGACTGCCGTCGCCCGTGTCATAGCTGTCGCTGCTGCACGCCATAAGCAGTGCAACGAGCGGCATCAGCATAAAAAAACGTCTTATTCTCACTCTGAAGCCTTTATAAAGTTCCTGGCCGGATTGGCATACATCGTGAGCATCCGCTCGCGCAGATATGCCTCGTCCTTGTTCTCAATATTTATTTTGGCCATCTGTCCGTCAAGATATTTCTCAAAGGCAGCCCTGTCCTCGTCTGTATATTTGTCTGCATGAGCCGTGCCGCCGTCGAGCGTGTCGAGCGCCACATAGTTGAGCGGATAGAGCCTGTAGTTGCGGTGTATCTCGTGGTCGATGTGTGCCGCAATGACGTCAAACACCTCCGTCTTGGGCATTTCGGGGTCGAGCGTGTCGAGCCATGCGTCGATGCACGGCGCACAATGGTAATGCACACGGCCCTTGTTGCCTGTTATTCCGGTCTGCATGCTCACCACATCGTCCTGTGCCGACTTCTTCCAGCCTGCAATGTCGCGCTTAAGCTGAAACTCCTGAGCCTTCAGGAAATCGCAAGGGTCGAGCTCATACGATATTGCCATCGGCACAATGTGCAGCCTCTTCAGCTTCTCCACCACGCTGCCCTTGCCTCCGCCCATGGCCATCATCTTCAGAATGGCCGGCTGCGTGCGGTCATCAGAGTCCTTGGCGCGGCCTTCGCGCTGTGCAATCCAGATATTGTCGTGCTTCTGCTCCATCACGAAGTACATATAGTCAGACATCACCTTGCTCGCGGCAAGCGTCTCGCGGGGCGACAGTCCGCGCTTCACGATGAACGACTTTACCACCCTTACCAAGTCTTTCACCCACGGCAGCGACAGCAGGTTGTCGCCTATGGCTATCTCGCAGGTGGTCTTGAATCCGTTGTCGATAAGTCCCTTGCCGAGGAAGGCAGGGTCGATCACTATGTCGCGGTGGTTGCTCACAAAAGTGTAACGCCTGTCGACGCTTATGCACGAAATGTCCATAGAGAAGCCCTTCGTGAACGAATCGGCAAGCTTCAGCAAGAAAGCATAGCAAAAATTCAACTGAAACTCAAAATTAGTCTTGCACGAGTACATCTTCTTCTCGATCATCTCAAACGGCACTCCGGGCAAAACAAACTCAATAACCTTCCTGAACTGCGGATTGGCCAGCAGCCTTTCATAAGCCTGAGGAAGCTCTTCCGGCTCAAAAGGCCGTATCTCGTCAAACTCAACCGGAACTTTCATAGTACGAAAAAATTTTATTGTTAATCTGTAAAACGGTTAAAAGAGCCTTCAATCCCGGCTCTCTTAACCGTATATTTAAAAAGTTTCAGAATTTTATCTGAACTGGTTTTCCACGATGTCTGTCAGCACATCCGTCATGTTAAGGCCGGCAGCCTTAACCTGCTGCGGAATAAAGCTGGTGGCTGTCATGCCCGGAGTGGTGTTGATCTCTATCATGTTCACCTTGTCAACCTCCTGGCCGTCGCTGCCCTTTCCGCGGCTGATGATGTAGTCGATGCGGATTATTCCGTTGCAGTGGAGTATGTCATAAATCTGGCTTGTAATCTCGTTTACGCGCTTTGTGGTCTCCTCACTGAGGCGTGCCGGCGTAATCTCCTGCACCTGTCCGTTGTACTTGGCGTCGTAATCGAAGAACTCGCGCTGCGTAACCACCTCTGTTGCAGGCAGCACCACGGTCTTGTCGTGAGTCTTGTAGCAGCCTATCGATATCTCTGTTCCTTCCATGTAACGTTCCACCATCACATCCTCGCTCTCGAGCATGGCCTTGCGTATGGCCGGAGCAAGCTGGTCTTTGTTCTTCACCTTCGACACTCCGAAGCTGCTGCCGTCGGCCGCAGGCTTAACGAAACAAGGCATGCCGATGCGCTCCTCAATCTCGTCGTCGCTTACAATCTCCTCGTATCCCTTGCGTATCAGCAGGCTGTCGGCCACTCTTACGCCGTAGCCGCGCAGATACTGGTTAAGCACAAACTTGTTGAAAGTGAGCGCCTCAACAAGCACGCTGCTTGTTGAATAAGGCACATGCACAAGCTCAAAATATCCCTGCATGATGCCGTTCTCGCCCGGTGTGCCGTGTATGGTGATATAAGCATAGTCAAACTGCACCAGTTTACCATTCTCCATGAATGAGAAATCGTTGCGGTCAATGCGGGCTGTTGTGCCGTCAGGAAGGTTGACATGCCAGTCAAGGCTTCTCACAACAACAATATACACATTGTAACGCTCCTTGTCAAAAAAAGAGTAAAGGCCCTGTGCAGAGCGCAATGAAACCTCATACTCTGAGGAATCTCCACCGCACACGATGGCAATAGTTCTCTTTAAATTCTTCATACAATATTTTTATTTAAATTCATTTCCGTTTATATAAGTCCTCCAACGCCCTATCAGCTGCTCCATGTCGGCAGGAAGCTGCGAGGTGAAGTCGAGCTGCTTGCCGGTCTTTGGATGCACGAAACCGAGCGTGCGGGCATGAAGCGCCTGGCGCGGACATATCTTCAGGCAGTTCTCTATAAACTGCTTGTAGCTGCCGCTGCGGTTTCCGCGCAGTATGACGGTGCCTCCGTAGCGCTCGTCGCCGAAGAGCGGATGGCCGATATGCCGCATATGGGCACGTATCTGATGGGTGCGGCCGGTCTCAAGGATGCACTCAACCAGCGTGACATAGCCGAAGCGCTCTATCACGCGGTAGTGGGTTACGGCATGCTTGCCTATACCCGAGTCGGGCGAGAACACCGCCATGCGGAGCCTGTCCTTAGGATCGCGGCCGATGTTGCCCTCAATGCGCCCTTCATCTTCGGTGAAGTTGCCCCACACCATGGCGTTGTAGCTGCGGTGTGTAGTCTTGTTGAAGAACTGTGCGCCGAGCTTTGTCTTTGCGTCCGGCGTCTTGGCAATGACCAAAAGGCCGCTTGTGTCCTTGTCTATACGGTGAACGAGGCCCACTTCAGGGTCGTTGGGGTTATACGAAGGCAGGTCGCGCAGATGCCATGCTATGGCATTGACCAGTGTGCCGTGATAGTTGCCGCAGCCCGGATGGACAACAAGTCCGGCAGGCTTGTTTATCACTATCAGCTCCGAATCTTCATAGACCACATCCAGCGGAATGTCCTCGGGCTCTATTGTGTTGTCATACTGAGGGCGGTCGAGCATCAGGGTTATGACGTCGAGCGGGCGAACCTTATAGTTGCTCTTCACCGGAACGTCGTTGACATGCACGAATCCTGCATCAGCCGCACGCTGAATGCGGTTGCGGCTTGTGTGCTGCAGCTTCTCGAACATGTACTTGTCGATGCGCAGGGGCATCTGTCCCTTGTCCACGACTATGCGCAGATGCTCATACAGCTGTTGCTGCTCGTCGTCCTCAAGTTCCTCTATATAATTGTCTGTCATATAAATATCTCGTTTTACAGAAGGCCTGCGGCATCATAACCCGCACGGCCATGGCAGCCATCATCATTCCGGACCGGTGACCACCTCAAACTCGTCGACATCGCCTCCCTGCGTCTGCACGCCCTGAACCGACGGGTCTGCCATGTCGTGATGCATGGTAGAGTCGGCACTGCCGTCATAATAGAAATCTGGATCAGCGTATATTATCGAGTCGTTCATGTCGCGCATGCCGTCTCCCACCTGAAGCACGAGCACGTCGTTTACCGACACTTTCTGTCCGTTGCGCAGGCTCTTGCCCTTCGACTTCAGCCCGTACACCCAGTCTTTCTCGCCCGGGATAAACTCCGTCGGGCCGACCTTGAAGCCCATTGCCATCAGCTTGGCGCGCGCCTCGCGGTAAGAACAGTTGTCTATGATGTCGGGTACGGTCAGCATCGGCGAGCTCGAAGAGTTGATGACGACATAAACCACACGGCCAGACTTAACTTCCCTTCCTGCCTCGGGCGACTGTTCAAGGATACAGTCGGGCGGAAGCGTCTTGACGTATCCGGTGTCGCTGACAACAATCTGCAGGCCTCTGTCGTTGAGGATATGCTCGGCATCGGCAAAGAGCTTATGCCTCACGTCCGGTATCTTTATCTTCTCGCCATGATGGGTGTATATGTCGATGCCCATCTTCACGCCCCAGCACAGCAGGACAACGACCAGGAACATTGCAAGGAAGTTGGTCCAAAGCCTTAAACTAAAGATTTTTCCGAAGAAATCTTTTGTCTTCATCTATGTCGTAGGTTTTTCTGCAAAGGTATAAAAAAAAGAGAAAGAAGCAAAGATATTACTTTACTTCTTTCTCATTTCCCGTTTAATTTCTTTGGAACATTTGGTTATTTACCGTGGTTCTCGTCAGAAACTGTAAGCTTTTTACGCCCTTTTGCACGACGTGCTGCAAGCACGCGACGGCCGTTCTTTGTAGCCATTCTCTCACGGAAACCGTGCTTGTTCACTCTCTTTCTGTTGTGCGGCTGAAATGTTCTTTTCATCTTATTTAATTATTTATTGTTTATTTTATTCCTCGCTTTGGGCTGCAAAAGTACACATTTCTTTTTAAATAACCAAGAATTAAGCGTTTTTTAGGTCAAACTTTTATGTTTTTTTCTAAAAAAATCGTAACTTTGCGCCCTGAAAGCCAAACATTTACAACATAATGATGCTTTGGCACGGGACAAAAGCCCGCAGCAAGAGACGAGGCGCCCGCCCGTCAGCAGTCAGGAATCAACAATAAATTCATATATTACGAACAATGATTAACTCACAGGAAATTAAAAAAGGAACATGCATCCGCATGGACAATCAGGTATGGATTTGCATCGACTTCCAGCACGTTAAGCCAGGTAAGGGTAACACCGTTATGCGTACAAAACTGAAGAACGTGACCGACGGCCGCGTTCTGGAGCGCACATTCCAGGTTGGCTTCAAGCTCGAAGACGTAAGAATAGAGCACCGTCCGTATCAGTATCTTTATGAGGATACAACAGGTCTTATCTTCATGAACCAGGAAACTTTCGAGCAGATTCCTATCGCAAAGGACGCTATCATCGGCGTTGACTTCATGAAGGAGAGCGACATCGTTGAGGTTGTAACCGACACTACAGACGGAACTATCCTCTATGCCGAAATGCCTGTAAAGACAAACTTGCGCGTAACACACAGCGAGCCGGGCATCAAGGGCGACACAGCTACCAATGCCACAAAGCCGGCTACACTCGAAACCGGTGTTGAGGTGAGAGTGCCGCTGTTCATCAACGAAGGCGACCTCATCCAGGTTGACACACGCGACGGAAGCTATCTGAACCGTGTAAAGGAATAAGCATGCTCAACCTGACGTTGAGAACATAAACAAACAAGGAGCCAGGGCTTCGGCACGGCGACCGCTGACACATCGCGATGCGGTTTCCTTACCGAAGGCTTGGCTCCTTCTCTTTTATAATCCTCCATGCAGAGGAGGTACAAACATAAAGTAACCGTTAACCTTACAGGACAAATGAAATATTCTTTTATCATACCGGTGTTCAACCGCCCGGAGGAAGTTGACGAACTGCTGAAGAGCCTTACGGCACAGACCGTGAAGGACTTTGAGGTGATTATTGTTGAAGACGGCAGCACACGCACATGCAAGAGCGTATGCGAGGGATACAGCGGAGCGCTCGACATTCAGTATTTTATGAAGAAGAACAGCGGACCGGGACAGAGCCGCAACTATGGAGCGGAGCGCTCTAAAGGAGAATATCTCATTGTGCTCGACTCTGACGTGGTGCTGCCCGAGGGCTATCTCGCGGCAGTAGACGCCGAACTGGCCAAGACCGGGGCCGACGCCTTCGGCGGTCCTGACCGCGCGCACGACTCGTTCACCGACACGCAGAAGGCCATAAGCTACTCCATGACAAGCTTTTTCACCACCGGAGGCATAAGGGGCGGAAAGAAGAAGCTCGACAAGTTTTATCCCCGTTCGTACAACATGGGCATACGCCGCAGCGTATATCTGAAGCTGGGAGGATTCTCAAAGATGCGCTTCGGCGAGGACATCGACTTCAGCATACGCATATTCAAGGCGGGCTGCAACTGCCGCCTGTTCCCCGACGCATGGGTTTGGCACAAGCGCCGCACCGACTTCCGCAAGTTCTACCGGCAGGTGTTCAACAGCGGAATAGCGCGAATCAACCTTTACAAGAAGTATCCCGAATCGCTCAAGATAGTGCACATGCTGCCGACAGTGTTCACCGTAGGCGTGACGGCCCTGGTGCTGACATCTGCCGTGGGGCGTGTGCTGATGGAATACGACAGCATCGACAAGTGGTATTGGCTGTGCGCCGGGCCCTGGCTTCCGATACTTCTCTACTGCCTGCTGATACTCATCGACTCGTCAATAAGCAACCGCAACTTTAAGGTAGGACTGCTCAGCATCCCGGCATCGTTCATCCAGCTGTTCGGCTACGGATGCGGATTCATCACTGCATGGTGGAAGCGCTGCGTGCTGAAGCACGACGAGTTTCATGCATTCGACAAAAACTTTTATAAGTGAGAATGGAGAATTGAGAATGGATAATTATGATTACCTTTGAAAGGTATAATTTTGATGTAATCTGATTATTCATTCTCAATTCTTCAATTAAAGCAATTTGCTGACAGCAATCTGCTGCATATTTAATTCATGCAATCGGCATACGCATCTTTTCTTTACCTTTATAACCTTACAACACACGGACACAATAATAATCAAAAAAAGCAAATCATAATTGGCTTGAGCCGAACTTTGTTTTTCCATTCTCAACTCTCAATTCTCAATTTAGAACAATATGTCAAAACTAAGCATAAACCAATGGGCCGAGGACGACCGGCCACGCGAAAAGATGATGCGGCTCGGGGCACAGGCGCTGTCGAACGCCGAACTGCTGGCTATACTAATAGGCTCGGGCTCGCCCGAAGAAAGTGCGGTAGACCTCATGAAGAGAGTGCTCAACGACTGCAACAACAACCTTAACTCTCTCGGCAAGATGAGCATCGGCCAGCTCACCTCCGGCAACTACAAGGGCCTGGGACCGGCCAAAGCCGTAACCATACTGGCAGCCTGCGAGCTGGGCAAGCGCCGCCAGGCCGAGAAGGCCGAAGAGCGCAAGCGGCTCGACTCGGCAACTGCAATCTACGAGTTTATGCACCCAAAGATGCAGGACCTGAGCGAAGAGGAGGCATGGATCTTGCTGATGAACCAGAACTGCAAGCTGATAAAAGGCATGCAGCTGTCGCACGGCGGCATAACCGAGACGGCCGTGGACATACGCGTGGTGATAAAGAACGCTCTGCTGTGCAACGCCACCATCGTGGTGCTCTGCCACAACCATCCGAGCAACAACCCCATGCCGAGCGGCGACGACGACAGGCTGACGCAGCGCATGAAGAAGGCGTGCGAGATAATGCGCCTGCACTTTCTCGACCATCTGATAATCACCGACGGACGATATTACAGCTATTCGGAGGAGGGACGGCTGTAGAAAAAACGCCGCCTTGCAAAGGCAAAGCACGCAACCGCGCAACAGTCTGACACCCAATACGTTACAAAAGGCCATCTTTTAGCTTCTAAAAGGTGGCCTTTTAGCGTGCAATATGTGGCCTTTCAGAAGGCGAAAGACGGTCTTTTAGAAATCAGTCTCAATGGCAATACCATACAACAGCCAATATCGCCACAATCAAAGTCTATGCAACGCCGGTGAAAGGCAGCAGAAAAAGGACGGCAGAAAAGCATTGACGACGGCAGAGGATGACAGAGTTTTCAGTGTAGAAAATATATTTTTACAAGTTTTAACCACGCCCCCATGCAAGTTTTCTGTCGCCGTAACATTTACAATTACGAGTACTCACAAACAAAATAACGTAAAATTAAAAACAAAAAAGCAATGAAATCTTTGAAATTAATATTTGGATTTATCATGGGCTTATGCCTCACAGCAACAATGACATCTTGCGACGACGATGAAGACAACGGCGTAAGCGTACCACAGGAAGTACTCAGCGCAATGCCCGGCACATATGTAAACAGCATGGAATACGGCGAAGCTACAGCCGACTCGGCAATGACCGTAACTCTCGGAACAGCCGACATGCAGTTCAACCTGCCCGTAAGCAACATCATAAAGGACGTTGTTGCAGCAGAAAACCTCGAGCAGGCGCTCAACACATACAAGGCCGACACATGCAGCGTAAGCTACAGAATAAGCGGATATGCCAACAACATTGTAAGCATGACAGCCGACAGCTGCATCTGCAACTTTGAATACCAGGCCGGCGAGAACACCGTGAAGGCTACTGCCGACGTGGCCGTTACGACTGCATCATACAACGGGGAGGACAACAAGCTGACGCTGACACTCAACATCAAGAACGTGAAAATCGACGGAAAACAAGTTGAGGACTACACAGCAACAACTGTCACTCTGCCTGCAACCGAAAAACAGCAAGACAATCAATAATTACTACAACTGAATCCGCCCGGACGCCTTCTGCCATACGCTTGCGTCCGGGCTTCTTTTTGCGCAAAGTCCAATCTCAGCCAACACCACTCCGCTGCACAGGCAGGGCAACAGCCGTGGCACAACAGAACGCCGCACGGCACAAAAAAACGGCATAAATTTTGTAATACGCTTTTTTTCACCTATCTTTGTATTGCCCTATTATGCAACAGGCACACAGGCACGGCACAAGCAGCGGCCTGCACACAGATGATGCAACTAATCATAACATAAGAATCATGACTCAAGAAGAAAAAACAGCTATAGAAGAGAGAATAGTAGATGTGCTCAAGACTGTATACGACCCGGAAATACCCGTAAACATATACGACCTCGGACTGATTTACAAGATTGACGTGAAAGACGACGCCACCGTGGACATCGACATGACCTTCACCGCGCCCACATGTCCGGCGGCAGACTTCATCCTCGAGGACGTAAGGCAGAAGGTAGACAGCCTCGACGGCGTAAAGTCGGCCACGGTGAACCTCGTGTTCGAGCCCGCATGGGACCAGAGCATGCTCAGCGAGGAGGCACGCCTCGAGCTGGGATTCGAATAACAGCATATCTTAAATACTAAAACATCTGCACCATGAGAAAGAATGTCTACATACTGTCCGACGCACACCTGGGCTCGCTGGCCATAGCTCACGGCCGCACGCAGGAGCGCAGGCTGGTGCGGTTTCTTGACGAAATAAAGAACAAGGCCGCGGCAATATATCTGCTGGGCGACATGTTCGACTTCTGGTACGAATACAAATATGCCGTGCCCAAGGGATACACGCGCTTCCTGGGCAAGCTCTCCGAACTGACCGACATGGGCGTCGAGGTGCACTTCTTCACCGGCAACCACGACATCTGGATGTACGGCTACCTTGAAGAAGAGTGCGGCGTAATCATACACACCAAGCCAACGACCGTAGACATATACGACAAGGTGTTCTACATGGCACACGGCGACGGCCTTGGCGACCACGACCCTAAGTTCAACTTCATACGCCGCGTGTTCCACAACCGCGTCTGCCAGCGCATGTTCAGCGCGCTGCATCCGCGCTGGGGCATCTGGTTCGGACTGACATGGGCCAAGCACAGCCGCATGAAGCGTGCCGACGGAAAGGAGCCGCCCTATCAGGGTGAGGACAAGGAAGCCTTGGTAAAATACACCAAGAAGTATATGAAGACCCATCCGGACATCGACTATTTCATCTACGGACACCGCCACATAGAGCTCGACCTCATGCTGTCGCGCAAGACGCGGATGATGATTATAGGCGACTGGATATGGCAGTTCACATACGTTGTGTTCGACGGCGAACATCTGTTCCTCGAAGAATACGCCGAGGGCGAGAGCAAGCCATAAGCCTTCAGCATCCCCTACGGCACAACAACGGCGGCATACTGCACTGCATCAGGCCGCAACAACAGCGACAACACGCACGGGGCGCAAGCCTCAACAAATAAAAAAAGGTGAGAAAGACGGCGTCATGACATATCAGACGCACATGCTTTCTCACCTTTATTATATGCTATCCGTGTGAAGCTTACAGCAGATTCATTGTGTCTGTTGCAATCATCAGCTCCTCGTCGGTAGGAATTACGCATACCGTAACCTTAGAGTCGGGAGTAGAGATGATGGCTTCCTCACCGCGGATGGTCTTGTTCTTCTCAACGTCGAGCTTAACACCCATGTACTCCATGTTCTTGCATACATCCTCACGCATAGAAGCCTGGTTCTCGCCAACGCCTGCGGTGAACACGATGATGTCGCATCCGCCCATGGCAGCAGCATAGGCTCCAACGTATTTCTTTATTCTGTAGCTGTACATGTCGAGAGCCAGCTTGGCACGCTCGTTGCCCTCATCGTTGGCAGACTCTATCTCGCGCATGTCTGAAGAGATGCCTGTTATGCCGAGCACACCGCTCTTCTTGTTGAGCAGATTTGACATTCCGTCAGCGTCGAGACCGAGTTTCTTCTCGAGGAATGTTATGGCACCGCCGTCGATATCACCGCTTCGTGTGCCCATCATGAGACCTTCGAGCGGTGTGAGACCCATTGATGTGTCAACACATTTGCCTCCGTCAACGGCAGCTATACTGCCTCCGTTGCCTATGTGGCATGTGATGACCTTCTTGTCGGCAGGATTTACGCCCAGGAAGTCGCACACTCTCTTTGAGACATAGCGGTGGCTTGTTCCGTGGAATCCGTAGCGGCGCACGCCATATTTCTCATAAAGCTCATACGGTATGGCGTAGAGATATGAGTGTGCGGGCATAGTCTGATGGAAGGCTGTATCGAACACGCCTACCTGAGGCAGACCGGGCATAAGCTCGCTGACGGCCTTAACACCCTTGAGGTTGGCCGGATTGTGCAGCGGAGCCAGGTCGATGCACTCTTCAAAAGTCTTGAGCACCTCGTCGGTAAGCACCACGCTCTTGTTGAACTTCTCGCCTCCGTGCACCATACGGTGACCAACGGCGTCGATTTCATTGAGGTCTTTAATAACGCCGATTTCAGGATCGGTGAGCAGTGAGAAGATGAACTTCACTCCCTCTGTATGTTCGGGAATGTCGTGCATTACAGTTTTTTTCTCTCCGTTAGGCAGCTTCACTTTAACGAAAGCGCCGTCGAGACCAACGCGCTCTGCACCGCCTGATGTCATGACAGACTTGTCGTCCATGTTGTAAAGTGCATACTTGATAGACGAGCTGCCGCAGTTTAATACTAAAATTTTCATGGTTATAAGTTGTTTATCGGGAGTTAAAGTAGTTATAGTAGTTAAAGTAGTTAAAGTCAATAGCCCTGTTGGCCATCATCAGCATAGCCATTATTTATCACACCCTTGCAATATGCGTTAAGCAGCCTGCTTGCATCAGACAGAGCTTCCATCAGTTCGTTGAAAACCGGAGCATCAACATACCCAAGGTCTTTCGACAAATAAACATAGCATCTGCATTCTTCAATGCTTCCTTGCGCGATGTTATAGAAGCGCAGCTTGTCTGCCTTGCTGAGTTTTTTATATCCCTCAGCAATATTGGCCGGAACAGAAACCGCAGCTCTTTTAAACTGAGAGCAGAGTCCGAAGCGTTCACATTCGGGAAAGGTGTTGGCTACCTTATATGCCAGCAAGGTAAACTTGTAGGCCTTCTGCCATGCCACCACGCTCTCAAAGTTGTTCATCTGCAAGGCTATTGACTTTAACTTCTTTAACTACTATAACTCCTTTAACTACTTAAATTATTAATTATGCTTTTGCATCCATTGCCTGGCATGCCGTGATGGCTACCAGCTTGTAAATATCCTCTACTGAGCAGCCGCGGCTGAGGTCGTTAACCGGACGGGCGATACCCTGAAGGATAGGACCTATGGCCTCGGCACCGCCAAGACGCTGAACCATCTTATAGCTGATGTTGCCTACCTCGAGGCATGGGAATACGAGCACGTTGGCCTTGCCGGCGATGTCGCTTCCGGGAGCCTTCTTCTCGCCTACTGAAGGCACGAGGGCTGCGTCGGCCTGCAGTTCGCCGTCAACCTTGAGAGACGGATCGAGCTCCTTAGCCAGTTTTGTAGCCTCAACCACCTTGTCTACCACCTCATGGCTTGCGCTGCCTTTTGTTGAGAAGCTGAGCATTGCCACGCGGGGATCAGCGAAGCCTGCAACTGATTTGGCTGTCTGAGCTGTGCAAACGGCAATCTGAGCCAGCTGCTGTGCGTCGGGCATAGGTGTAACGGCAACGTCGCCTACTACGAGCACGCCGTTCTCGCCATACTGAGGCTGCTTTGTGATGAGCAGCATTGCGCCGCTGACGCATGTAATTCCGGGGGTGCACTTGATGATCTGAAGAGCCGGACGCAGAGTGTCGGCCGTTGTGCTGAGTGCTCCAGATATCTGTCCGTCGGCTCCGCCAGTCTTTATAATCATACATCCGAGATAGAGAGGATTCTTAACCAGCTCGCGAGCCTGCTCGATGGTCATGCCCTTCTTCTTGCGGAGCTCTGCCAGCAGGGCTGCATATTCCTCGCTCTTGGGGTTGTTCTCCGGGTCAACGATAGTAGCCTTGTTGATATTTTTCAGGCCCCACTGCTCTGCCAGAGAGTTTATCTCACCGGGATTGCCGATAAGAATGATGTCAGCCACACCTTCGGCCAGCACCATGTCGGCTGCCCTTAAAGTGCGCTCCTCTGTGGCTTCGGGGAGCACGATGCGCTGCTTGTTGCTTTTAGCGCGCTCAATGATTTGCTGAACTAAATCCATAGTTTTGTAGTTTTTAAATATATATGTGTGTTTTGTAATTTCTACTTTGCAAAAGTAGAAAAAATAATTTGAATAACATTGGGCTATTCCTTTTTTTTGATTAATTAAACGATAATAATCAAAAAGCTCGCCATGCAGGCAGAAATCAAACTGCGGAGCCATGCCTAAAGGCCGCCGCAGGGCGTAACACGACGGCTGCAAGGGCTGGCAGAGGCTGCCTCATACGGGCACAGACTAAGGAGCGAAAGGAGTCCACGGCACGGGGATAAGCCCTAACCGGGCATTATTCCGAATATAGTTTTATCTACCTTGTCCATTCATGTTTTCAGCTGTCTTCTTGCTTTCTGCCGTCGTCTTTACGTCAGCTTTTCTTTACTGAGTCTGCTATGCAGGCGAAAATTATAACGAAAATCTGCTCAACATAAGGCAAAAATAGAGGCTGAACACTGATGCAGGATTTGAGATGAGAGCAGCGTCAGGCTGATGTCATGGCGCATGCTCTGTGCAGCCGTAATGCAAAAGGCCATGTTTCAGGCTCTAAAAGGTGGTCTTTTGCATGATAAAAGACGGTCTTTTGGAGCGCAAAACATGGCCTTTTGCAACGCACTGGATATCAATATGTTACACAAGCGTATTTTTCCTGCGTCACTGTATGCGAAGACGGGCGTCAGAATTCCACATAGGGGCGCAGGCGCTCGATGGCCTCGGGCGTGAAGTCCTTGCACAGTTTCAGGTCGTCGAGCGAATTTATTCTTCCATGAAGCCGGCGGTATTCTATTATGGTCTTGGCCTGATAGAAGCCTATGTAGGGATGTCTGCGCAGACTGCTGAGCGGCAGCCGGTTGAGGTTGAGCCGGCTAACCACAGGATGCTTCACCACGAAATAGGCTATGGCCGACTCGGGAAAGTTGTCAATCTCGCGCAGCTGCTCCACGCTGACATATCCGCCCAGCCGACGGCCGTAGCTCACTATGGCGCGGGCAAAGCCGCTGCCTATGCCCGGCACGCGCTTCAGCTGCGACGTGTCGGCCGTGTTCAGCACGATATGTTCGCCGGGCTTTATCTTCACGGGGTATCTCGTCGTGTCGCGTATGGTCAGGTCGGCTGTGCTGCCTCCATACACCTCAGATGCCGGACGATAGTCGCCCTCGATGCGTATGTATGGCTCGAGTTCCTTAAACTTCTGCGCCGTAAGTCCGTAAAGGCGTGCAAAGTCGGCCTTGGTGCGATATATTCCGCCCTTGGCCCTGTACTTATATATGTTTCTGACCTGCCACGGCGCCAGCCCGAGCCTCAGCAGCTGTGTGCTGTCTGCCGTGTTAGGGTCGAAGTATGACAGCTCTGTGCACCGGCCGTCGGTATATTCCGCATATCCAGCCGTATGACCGGCAGAGCCTTTTCTGCCGCCAGCCACCACGGCAGGAGCATCTCCTGCCACGCCTTCAGGCGACTCACCCGCGCCGTAGCCGGCACAGAGCAGCAGTCCCGCGGCTGCTACGGCCACAAGGAGCACGGCCACCACAACACGGCGGTCGGTGCGGTTAAGATAAAAGAACCCGCGCATTTTTCTGTGATGCTAAATGAAACCGAACGGCATAGCCTCACCAATCAGATTATGCCAAACTGCTGAAGGAATATAAGCAATATTCCTACAGGACACACATATCTCACACAGAACAGATAGATGCCGAACAGACGGCCGCGCAACGTGCCATGATTGGTAAACTCATCACGCACCAGCTTATGCGGCAGGAACCAGCCGAGGAAGATACATGTAAGGAATCCTCCCACGGGAAGCATTATTTGTCCTGTAAAGAAATCGAACACGTCGAACAGCGTACGGCCAAAAACAGTCAGCAAATCGTATCCGCCCAAAGACATCGAACATACAAGACCTATCACCGAGCAGGCCACGGTTACGATAGTGGCAGCACGCTTGCGGCTGAGCTTGCACTCCTCCTCAAAGAACACGGTGCTTGCCTCGTGCATGGAGATTATGGATGTAAGGGCTGCCAAAGCCAGCAACGCATAGAACGCGGCAGACACGACATAGCCCACAGCCGGCATGCTTGAGAATGCCTGCTGGAACACGTTAGGCAAGGTGATGAACACCAATGAGGGACCTGAATCGGGACTGATACCCACCGAAAACGCTGCGGGGAAAATCATGAGGCCCGCAAGCACGGCCACAACGGTGTCGATAAAGGCTATCTGGGCGGCCGACTTCATCAGGTCGGTATCCTTACTGAAGTATGACGCATACGTACACAGGCATCCCATACCAATACTGAGCGAGAAGAAAGCCTGGCCGAGAGCACCGAGAAACATGCTGCCGTCAACCTTGCTGAAGTCTGGTTCAAACAGAAACTTCACGCCTTCCATAGCCCCGGGAAGCATGCACGAAAGCACGACAATGACTATGAGAAGCACAAAAAGTATGGGCATCATCAGCTTTGAAGCCTTCTCAATGCCTCCGCGGATGCCGCGTATTATTATAAGGTGAGTAATAAGCATAAACAGAAGTGTCCAGAAGGCTGGCTTCCAGGGATTAGTCTCGAAAGACGAGAAATAACCTGCAAAGAAGTCGGGCGACCCGTGCAGATGGCCCGCAACCGAGGCATATATATAATGCAGGCACCAGCCTGACACCACGGCGTAATATCCCGAAATCAGAAAACCTGTAAGCACTCCGAGCAGGCCGACAAGCATCCACGGCTTTCCGCCGGACAAAATGCCGTAGGCCCGCGCCGTGTTGGATGCGGCACGGCGTCCTATCACAAACTCGCTGACGATGCAGGGAATGCCGAGCAGAAGCACACAGGCAATGTAGACAATAATATACACTCCGCCGCCGTGCTCTCCCGCCATATAGGGGAAGCGCCAGACGTTACCTAATCCTACGGCAGAACCGGCCGTGGCAAGAATAATTCCAAGCTTACTTCCAAAACTTGCTCTCTCTGATTTCATAATAGTAAATTTTCACTTTAATGTCTTATGTTACCATTAACCACTTGCACCCGCCTGTTGCCAAAAGTCAAAGCCTGCATAAGAGACGCTTCTTGTTTTCACGGCAACCGATGTCAGGTTTTCACAGAAATATGCTACCTTTGCACAAAAAGACTGACATTGATGAGACTAAGACAACCGCAAGTAAAGAAATACCCGTTTTCATATCTGTTTCTGGCCACGATATGGATTTTGTGTTTCTGCTATCCGCCACGCACTCCGCTTGACAACGTGGCATTCATAGACAAATGGGTACACATAGTTATGTATGCCGGAACATGCACAACAATATGGATTGAATACCTCAGACATCACAAGACACCTGAGACGATGAAGCTTTTTATATGGGCATGGCTCGCCCCTGTGATGATGAGCGGACTGATAGAGATACTGCAGGAAAACTGCACCGGCGGCAGGAGAAGCGGCGACTGGCTCGACTTTGCGGCCAATGCCACTGGCGTAACGCTGGCTGCCGTTATCGGAATTCTTCTGGCAAAGAGTCGCGCCAGGCACTGAACGGCGAGCGGCGCAGCGATGAGTTGTAGAAGCGGCGGTCGGCAGTTACCTCGTCGGCAATGAAGTTGGGCTTGACAAAAGGCTCGTCCTCGCTCTGCAGCTCCACCTCAGCCATTACCAGGCCTTCATTCTCTCCATAGAACTCATCTACCTCGAACACATGCTTTCCGCTGGCAACGAGATATCGGGTCTTGTCGATAATGCCCGGCTCGCACAGCTCCATAAGATGCGAGGCCTCGTCGAGCGTTATCTCCTTCTCAAACTCATAGCGGCTCATGCCTTTGCCGTCAGACGGTCCCTTGATTGTTATGAAGCCGCGGCCGTCGCGAATACGCACTCTGACAGTGCGCCCGCGCTCGCTGCAGATATAGCCCTGGCGTATGCGGCTCGACGATGTAGCCTGAGCCGCATACGGCCGGCCGGCCTTGTGAACCAAGAACTTGCGCTCTATCTCCAAACCACTCATATTACATCTGGCCTATCATTAGAACAACAAGATATATCACGGCAAAGATAACCAGTGCCGCAAATATCCATGTAACGACTTTCTTGCCTTGCTGTTCTTGTTCTGCCTCACGCTTAGCGCGGCGTAATTTTCTGTTCTGACTCATAGTTATTATCTTTAAAATTAAGGTTCTTAAAATATTTTCATACGGCCTGACGCATGGCCGAATGCCGCTGACGAGGCAGCAAAAGAAGCTGCAACGCCTGACGGCGAGACGCAAATGCGCATGCCTGAATAAAGCAACCGGACTGCATCCAGCATCATGTGCCGACGAAGAATTACTCCTCGTCGGTAACCGGAAACTCCATAAGGTATGCCTTGATGAAGCCGTCGATCTTTCCGTCCATCACTCCGTCCACGTCAGACGTCTGATAGTTGGTGCGGTGATCCTTGACGCGGCGGTCGTCGAAGACATAACTTCTTATCTGACTTCCCCACTCTATCTTCTTCTTTCCTGCCTCAATCTTGGCCTGAGCCTCGAGGCGTTTCTTCATTGCGCGGTCGTAGAGCTGCGACTTGAGCAGGCGCATGGCGTTGTTGCGGTTCTCAAGCTGCTTGCGGCTCTCTGTGTTCTCAATGAGGATTTCCTCTTCTTCGCCGGTGTCGGGGTCGACATACTGGTAGCGCAGACGCACACCGGTTTCCACCTTGTTGACGTTCTGTCCGCCGGCACCTCCCGAACGGAACAAGTCCCAGCTGACCTTTGACGGGTCGACATAGACCTCGATCGTGTCGTCGACGAGAGGCGAAACGAACACGCTGGCGAAGCTGGTCATGCGCTTGCCCTGCGCATTGAACGGAGAGACACGCACCAGGCGGTGGACTCCGTTCTCGCTCTTAAGATATCCGTAGGCATACTCTCCGCCCTCAATCTCCATGGTAACGCTCTTTATTCCGGCCTCGTCGCCCTCCTGCAGGTTGCTGATTGTAACCTTGTGGCCGTGAGCCTCAGCCCAGCGCATATACATACGCATGAGCATCTGCGCCCAGTCCTGGCTCTCGGTACCGCCGGCGCCGCTGTTTATCTTGAGCACACAGTCCATGGGATCTTCCTTCTGGCGGAGCATATTCTTAAGTTCAAGGTCCTCGATGGCCTTTATAGCCTTGGCGTAGTCTTCGTCTACCTCCTCTTCGGTAACCATATCGTCATGATAGAAGTCGAAAGCCAGCTGAAGCTCGTCGGCACAGGTGCGCACCTCCTTATATCCGTCGATCCAGCGCTGTATGCCCTTCACCTTCTTCATCTGTTCCTGGGCGCGCTTAGGGTCGTCCCAGAAGTCGGGCGCCTGTGTGCGCAGCTGTTCTTCCTCAAATTCTATTTTCTTCTTGTCTATGTCAAGATAATGATGCAGTGCCTCGGCACGCTCCATCACATCTTTCAGTTGATCACTTGTTATCATCTGGGTTACTGTCGTTTTTTCTGTTATTTAACGGGTGTTTCAGGCTGCACGGCGTCAGCGTCTTCATACATCTTGTCTATTACGCCGGCGTAGTTCTTGTTGAGCACCTTTCGCCTTATCTTGAGCGTATTGGTAAGCTCTCCGCTCTCCATAGTGAAATGCTTTGGCAGTATGGTGAAGCGCTTTATCTTCTCATAGCTGGCAAACTGCTGCTGAAGCGTCTCTATGCGGTCGGCCATCATCTTGTTGATGCGCGGGTCGGTGCACAGGTCTTCGCGGCAGCCAAACTTTATGTTGTTGTCGCGGGCGTATTCCTCGAGCAGGGCATAGTCGGGTATAACCAGTGCAGACACAAACTTGCGCTGGTCGGCTATGACGGCTATCTGGTCGATAAACTTGTCAACAAGCAGCTTCGACTCTATCATCTGCGGCGCTATATATTTGCCGTTGGATGTCTTGAAGAGGTCTTTTATCCTGTCTTTCAGGAAGAGTTCACCTTTACTTATATAGCCTGAGTCGCCTGTATGGAAGTATCCGTCCTCGTCGAACACCTCGCGGTTGAGCGCGTCGCGCTTGTAATATCCCCTTGTGATGGTGGGGCCTTTGAGCAGGATCTCGTCGTTCTCGCCTATCTTAATGTCAAGACCGCTGATCGGGCGACCTACCGACCCTACTGTGAAAGGCTCATTCTTATGGTCGCACGACACAGTGGCGAGGCTCTCGGTGAGGCCGTAGCCAACGATCATGTCGATTCCGATAGAATGCACGAAGCACTCCACCTCCTCCGACACCGTGGCTCCTGCCGTGGGGAATATGTTGGGATGCTCTAGTCCCAGCTCATTACGCACGATGCTGAAGAGCGTCCTGTTCATGAGCGCATACTTCATCTTCAGCGACAGCGGCGGACGCTTGCCGCGGCTGAGATATTCGATATTGTGCTTGCGCCCTACGGCAAGGGCCTTCATGAAGAGCTTGCGTCTCACGGGGTTGGCCCTGTCTATCTTGTCCTTTACGCCGGCATACACTTTCTCCCAGAATCTTGGCACGGAGCTCATGCATGTAGGATGAGTCTCGCGCATAGACTGCTGTATCTCCTTCGGGTTGGTGTTGATTACAATCTCTGCGCCTTCGCTAAGACAGAGGAACAGCCATCCGCGCTCAAAGATGTGCGTGATGGGCAGGAAGTTCATTATGCGGTCTTTATCAGTTACCGGCACAACCTCGTCGTTAGCCTTAAGCGCGGCATGAAACTGACCGTAAGAAAGCATCACGCCCTTGCTGTCGCCGGTGGTTCCGCTGGTGTAGAGTATGTTGCAGAGGTCGTCTTCATTGGCCTCGGCATACAGCTTTTCCACTTCCGACTGCCGCGGACTGTTCTCGCCGAGCGTCAGGAAATCGTCAAAATATATTGAGTTTTTATCGTTCGGACTGATGACAACACGCTTGTCGAAGACTATTACGCGCTCGAGCGAAGGACAATGGGAGAACACCCTGAAGGCCTTGTCGTACTGCTCCTGCTCGCCGACAAAGAGCACGCGCACCTGTGCGTCGTCTATCATATACTGTATCTGCTGCTCGCTGCTGGTGGCATAGAAGGGCACGCTGACGGCCCTTATGCCGAACGCTCCGAAGTCGGTGTAGAGATACTGGAGGGAGTTCTGCGAGAACACGCCGATGTTCTCCTGTACCTTGACGCCGATGTTCAGCAGGGCGTTAGACACATGTCTCACCTTACGCGAGAATTCTTTCCACGACACCGACTTCCACTGCGTGTCGCCAAAGTCACGGTAAATAAGTACGCGCTTGTTTCCATACTTCTTTGCTTGTTCGTGGATTAGAACCGAAAGATGACATCTTGTCTGCATAAGCGTATTGTTTTTTGTTAGATGCAAAGTTATATTAAATTATAATAAAAACAAAATAAAAACGGCTTTTTTACTTTAAAAGGAAATCTAAAACACGCCACTTTAACTGACAAAACGGACAATGCGGCGCCGGCTGCACGCAAACACGCCTCAGAGGCCGCCCGGCGCGGCACCTGACACGGCATGACACTTGTGCCGGCATTATTTTGTTTTTACGTCATATTGAATTAACTTTGCAGCAAATAATTGCATTATGAACAGCCAGACGGTCTGTTGCAGGCCATCTGGCGACAACATTTTTTTGAATGATTATGACACAGAAAGAATATCTCAACGACGCCATAAAACTGCTTAAGGAGCTGATAGCCACGCCGTCGGTGAGCCGCGATGAGAGCGCAGCAGCAGACGTAATGGCACGCGCAATAAGCGGATATGGCTACGAATACAGCCGCGAAGGCAACAACATATGGATTAAGAGCAGCGGATTTGACAGTTCGAAGCCAACGCTGCTGCTCAACGCACACATCGACACGGTGAAGCCGGTGAGCTCATGGACGCGCAATCCATTCAGCCCTGACGTATGCGGCGGAAGGCTGTACGGACTGGGCAGCAACGACTGCGGCGGCGGACTCGTTGCCCTGCTGCAGGCCTTCAGGCACATAACGTCGCGCCCGCAGAGCTACAACACCATATGGCTTGCATCGGCCGAGGAGGAAGTGTCGGGCGAGAACGGCATAAGGCGCGCCCTGCCGCTGCTGCCTGCCGCAGACGTGGCCATCGTGGGCGAGCCCACGGGCATGCAGCCCGCCATAGCCGAGAAGGGACTGATGGTGATAGACGCCACGGCCAGGGGCAAGTCGGGACATGCCGCCAGGGGCGAAGGCATCAACGCCATATATGAGGCTCTCGACGACATCAGCTGGCTGCGCGGCTACAAGTTCGAGAAGGTGAGCCCGCTGCTCGGCCCCACGGTGATGAACGTAACAATAATAAACGCCGGCACGCAGCACAACGTGATACCCGACGAATGCAGGTTTACGATAGACATAAGGACCAACGAATTCTACAGAAACGAAGACGTGTTCAGTTTTCTGTCATCCAAGATGAAGAGCGAGCTGAAGGCGCGCTCGTTCCGCCTGTCGTCGTCGCACATAAGCGAGGACAACCCTCTGATACAGAGGTGCAAGGCCATGGGCATGACGCCGTTCGGCTCGCCCACGCTGTCAGACCAGGCGCTGATGCCCTTCCCCTCGTTCAAGCTTGGTCCGGGGCAGTCGGCACGCTCACATTCTGCCGACGAATACATAGGCATCGGCGAGATAGAAGATGCCATAAACACATACATCAGCCTGCTCGACGGAGCCGACATTCTGCCCGCCGCAGCGCCTGCGGACAGCAGCCGCATAACGCTTTGACTTTCAGTAAGTTGCAAAAGGCCATCTTTTAGCGTGCGATTTGCCGTCTTTTACACGCCAAAAGGTGGCCTTTTGCAGCCCGAAAGCATACCTTTTGCACGGCAGCAATACGGCCGCGCCACAATCACCATGCAGAGCCTACATTCAGGCCATCTGACACAAAAAGGCTACGCAACAATATTCAGACATGTTAAATTAAACTACAAACCATAAATTTTATTTGGAAATAAAAACCAAATTCGTTACATTTGCAAGCTAAATAATCCCAATAAAAATATGAAAAAACTTTTTTTTACCTTATCGATGGCACTGATGTCAACATTGGTGCTCGCCGTACCGGCCAAACGAGGCATGTGGAAAACGGTGAAAATGGCTGACGGCACTGAAGTCAGAGTAGAACTACGCGGTGACGAATTCTGCAGCTACTGGCAGGCAGCTGACGGCCGCAAACTAGTACAGAACAACACTACAGGCTTTTACGAGCTTGCCGACATGAAGGCAATGACAGCAAGAGCCGACCAGATGAGGCAATCGGCACGCCGCAATAAGAAGAACATACAGACAAGAGGCTCGCTCGGAGGCGACCACCAGCCATACGTTGGTATGAAAAAAGGTCTTATCATACTCGTGCAGTTTGCCGACACCAAATTCTGGGCAGACCATACTCCTGCACTCTATCAGCGCATTGCCAACGAGGAAGGCTTCAAAGAGCTCGACTTCAACGGTAGTGTGAAAGACTACTTCAAGGCACAGAGCTACGGACAGTTTGAGCTCGACTTCGACATCGCCGGCCCTGTAACTCTGCCTAACGGATATGCATACTACGGCAAGCCTACAAACGGACAGAACGACAACAACACTGCACTCGGCGAAATGGTTATGGACGCCTGCAAGGCTGTTGACGAAAGCATAGACTTCACTAACTACGACTGGGACGGCGACGGAGAGGTTGACCAGGTGTTCATCCTTTACGCAGGACACGGCGAGGCTTCTTGGGACGACAGAAACACTATCTGGCCTCACGAGTGGAACCTGCACTCAGCTCTCGGCAGAACACTCACACTCGACGGCGTAACCATCGACACTTATGCCTGCAGCTGCGAGCTCGGCGTCAAGACAAGCCAGGGTTATGCTGAATGTATCGACGGTATCGGTACTATCTGCCACGAGTTCTCTCACTGTCTCGGACTTGCCGACATGTATGACACATCTTACAGCGGCAACTACGGCATGGGCGACTGGGACATCATGGACCAGGGAAGCTACAACGGCGACAGCTATCTGCCGGCTAACTACACCAGCTACGAGCGTATGTACGCAGGATGGATAGAGCCTACTGAACTTAAAGAAAACTGCCAGATAGACAACATGAAGGCTCTGGCTGAAACAGGTGAGGCTTACATCATATATAACGACAACGACAAAGACGAGTATTATCTGCTCGAGAACAGACAGTTGAGCGGATGGGATGCAGGTCTGCCTAACTCAGGACTGCTCATCCTGCACGTTGACTTCGACGCCAAAGTATGGCAGCAGAACCTCGTGAACAGCACATCACGTCAGCGCTGCACCATATTCATCGCTGACAACGACCCTAAAAACAACGACGCAGGCGACATCTATCCTTATCAATACAACAACAGCCTGACTAACACTTCTACACCGGCCGCTACACTTAACAACATGAACAAGGACGGTTCTAAGTACATGAACAAGTCGGTAAGAAACATCACAAAGAACAATGACGGCACAGTGTCATTCTCATTCGAGAACGAGAACAACTCTGACTCTGACTTCGATCTGCCGCAGTCATACATCTTCTATGAGTCATTCGACAAGTGCAACGGCAAGGGCGGTAACGACGGCAACTTCAGCGCAACGACATCAGGCTCTGTACAGTATGACAACACAGGATGGTCTTCAACAAGTTCTCGCAGCGCTTACCAGTGCGCACAGTACGGCTCAAGCATGATGGCAGGTAACGTTACAACACCTGAAATAACTGTAGACGGAACATACACACTGCAGTTCAAGGCTGCTCCTTACGCAAGCGAGGCTAACACTATCTACGTTGAGGTTAAGGAAGGCAACGGAACACTGTCTAAGCCTTCATTCGTACTGAAGAACAACAAGTGGTCAGCATTCAGCACAGAGCTGACAGCTAACGGACCGGTTAAACTCAGATTCTACGTTAACTCAGGCCGCTTCTATCTCGACAAGGTTTGTCTGAGCAACACATCTACAGGCATCAGCAACACCGTTACTGACAATGAGGTTAAGGACAACCGCATATTCAGCATCGACGGACGCTACATGGGCAAAGACCTTAACAGCCTGAAGAAGGGCATCTATATCATCAACGGAAAGAAGATTATCAAATAATCGTCATAACCTTCACCAAAAGGGCGGGCCAAGGCCTGCCCTTTTTTATTACCGCCACAGCCGCGGCCGGCAGCCACAAGACAGCCGGAAACGAGCTGAAAGCAACAGCATTCAACAACAAAACAAAGATATCATGAAGCTATATTACATCTTCCACAGCTGCTTTATGCTTGAGGCCGAGCAGTGTGTCATCATCTTCGACTACTGGAAAGACTCGCCCGACGGCGACGTCAAACACATGCTTGAGCACACAGACAAGCGCGTCTACTTCATGGCAAGTCATTTTCACGAAGACCACTTCAACCCCGAAATCTTTAGTCTGAACGTGTCAAACGGACAGAAACGTATAATTCTGTCGCGCGACATAGTTAGACGCCGCAGAGCGAAAGAAACCGACGCTGACGTGCTTCTGCGCAGAGGCGACACCTACAGCGACGACATGATAAGCGTAAAAGCCTTCGGATCTACCGACGCCGGAGTGTCGTTTATGGTAGAAACGGACGGAAAGAAGGTGTTTCACGCCGGCGACCTGAACAACTGGCACTGGGAAGATGAGTCTACTCCACAGGAAGTCAAAAAGATGGAGGGCGACTTCATGGTAGTGCTGCGCGACATAAAAGCAGAATACCCGGCTGTCGACCTTGCCATGTTCCCCGTCGACCCGCGGCTCGGCACCGACTTTGCACGCGGCGCACGGCAGTGGATTCAGACGATAAAGACAACCTATATGGCACCTATGCACTTCCCGCCGGCAAGAGAGAAGGCCATGACCTTCGGCAAAGAGGCAGAATTCTGCGGCACTAAGTTTTTCTACATACACCGCGAAGGCGAAGAAATAGGAACGATTTAAACCATATCGTTGTCAACTTTTTTATCCCTTTTATGCCGCTAAGTCGCCTCACTTGCAAACTTAAACCCAAATCGGGCATTAGACAGCATATTACTTTATTAATTTTGTGCATTATGCTTTCAGCCAGTCGTTTTGTCTATATTGGCGTCTTTTTGTCTGATTTTTCTTGACATAGCCCGCTATGTCCGCGAAAATACAACCAAAATCCGCTCAATATAAAGCAAAATACAGACCGAATACTAATGACGATTTGGGTTAAATGGCATTAGAAGCTTTCACGAACGAAAAGCAAGCAAGCGTTTGTCCCTATGAAGAGCCGTATGGAACATTGCTTGCTTTTCGCCATGAAAACTGCAAATCCACGACAAAAGGAGGGCACGTTTTTCTAATGACCTATCCTGATTTAAGATGCCAAAACACCCTGACGACCCACTACAGGCACATTACAACGGCAGACACACGGCAAATGCATATGCATTACACCATCAGAAACAAAAAAGGCGCGACGCCTGCACTACGGCAGGCATCGCGCCTAAAATATATCACATTATGAGAATCAGAATTATTACGCCTTAAGCATCGATGTTTGCGTATGTGGCGTTCTGCTCGATAAACTGGCGTCGCGGTTCAACGTCGTCGCCCATAAGCATTGAGAATATCTCGTCGGCCTCGGCGGCATTCTCTATCGTAACCTGTTTCAGCAGACGTGTCTCGGGATTCATTGTCGTCTCCCAAAGCTGCTCCGGGTTCATCTCACCCAAACCTTTATATCGCTGAGTGTGTATGCTCTTGCCGTCATCAACGCCGTTGCCGTACTTGTCGAGGAATGCCTGGCGCTGCTGGTCGGTATAGCAATACTCCTTCACCTTATTCTTGTATGTGCAGAGATAAAGCGGCGGAGTGGCTATATAGAGATGTCCGTCCTGAATAACCTTAGGCATGAAGCGGTAGAACAGAGTCATTATAAGGGTGTCGATGTGTGAACCATCGACGTCGGCATCGGTCATTATGATAATCTTGTCATAGCGCAACTTTTCGATGTTTGCCTCCTTGTCGTCCTCGCCGTCAACGCCGAAGCGCACGCCTATACTCTGTATGATGTTCATAACCGACTCGCTCTCGAACACCTTGTGCCACATAACCTTCTCCACGTTAAGAATCTTTCCGCGCAGCGGCAGTATGGCCTGTGTGTAGCGGTCGCGTCCCTGCTTGGCAGAACCGCCGGCCGAGTCTCCCTCGACGAGGAATATCTCGCATTCCTTCGGGTCTTTGTTTGAGCAGTCAGCAAGCTTTCCGGGCAGACCGCCTCCGGTCATAGGATTCTTGCGCTGAACGCTCTCGCGTGCCTTGCGTGCCGCGATACGTGCCGTTGCAGCCAGTATCACCTTGTCGCATATCTGCTTTGCCTCCTTCGGATGTTCCTCGAGGTAATATGTCAGAGCCTCTGACACTGCCTGCTGAACAGCTCCGGTAACCTCGCTGTTGCCCAACTTTGTCTTTGTCTGACCTTCAAACTGCGGCTCAGCCACCTTTATCGAGATAACGGCCGTAAGTCCTTCGCGGAAGTCCTCGCCTGCAATCTCTATCTTTGCCTTCTCGATCTGCTTTGATATAACAGGGTCGTTGTCGGCATATTTCTTCAAAGTACGTGTCAGCGCCATGCGGAAACCTACGAGATGCGTACCGCCTTCGATGGTGTTGATGTTGTTCACGTATGAATGGATGTTCTCGCTGTAGTCAGTGTTATACATCACAGCCACCTCGATAGGTATGCCCTGCTTCTCTGTCTTCAGATAGATAACGTCATCGAACAGATGTGTGCGGTGACGGTCGATATAGCGCACAAACTCTTTCAGTCCGTCCTTGGCATGGAACACTTCCTGCCTTGTCTTGCCTTCCTCGTCGGGACGAAGGTCTGTAAGCGTAATCTTTATGCCGGCGTTAAGATATGCCAGCTCGCGCATACGCTTGGCTATTATGTCGTATTTATACAGTGTCGTGGTGAATATTGTAGGGTCCGGCCAGAACTGCTGGCGTGTACCGCGCAGCTCAGTCTCGCCAACCACCTTTACAGGATACAGCGGCTTACCCTTCTCATACTCCTGCTGATATATCTTTCCGTCGCGGAACACCTGTGACAGCATGTGTGTAGAAAGCGCGTTGACGCACGACACACCCACACCGTGCAGACCTCCTGACACCTTGTATGAGCCTTTGTCGAACTTACCGCCCGCATGCAGCACGGTCATTACCACTTCAAGAGCCGACTTATGCAGTTTTTCGTGTTCATCCACAGGGATACCACGACCGTTGTCCTGCACGGTTATAGAGTTGTCTTCGTTTATCGTAACTTCAATATGGGTGCAGTATCCGGCCATGGCCTCATCGATAGAGTTGTCCACTGTCTCGTTCACCAGGTGGTGAAGACCCTTCTCGCTGATGTCGCCTATGTACATTGCCGGACGCTTGCGCACGGCCTCAAGGCCTTCAAGCACCTGTATGTTACTGGCTGAATAATTATTCTCGTTGATTTGATTTTCTGCCATTTCGCTTCAATGTAAATTAACGTGCAAATATACAAAAAATCTGCGACACGGCGAAGGCTTTTAACTATAAAAAAGTGAAATGACGGTGTTTAACTACACCATAAGCACCTTTGCCCACAATATTACGGCAAAAGCCCGGAACGGCAGCCAAAGCGGTGCCACACGCCGTCATGCACCATGCTTCATGACGTTCATGACAGCAATAAAAAAACGCAAGAAAGGAAAGGAGCAAACCGGCAAACAACAAAAAAGGCTGCAATCTTTGTTGATCACAGCCCTTATTGTCTCTTATTTATAATTTAATTTATCCCAATTTGCTGATGTGGCACGCCAGCTTTGACTTAAGATTAGAAGCCTTGTTCTTGTGGATGATATTGGTCTTAGCCAGTTTATCAAGCATCTTCTGTACACTAGGATACAGCTTCAGAGCTTCTTCCTTGTCTGTTATAGCGCGCAGCTTACGCACTGCATTACGCATTGTCTTTGCATAATATCTATTGTGCAATGTTCTTTTCTTCTCCTGACGGATTCTCTTAACTGATGATTTGTGGTTTGCCATCTTTGTTATTATTCCTTTTTATTTTGTTAGTAGTCCCTAGGAGAGTCGAACTCCTCTTTAGAGAATGAAAATCTCTCGTCCTAGCCGATAGACGAAGGGACCATTTGATAAATTTGCGGTGCAAAGGTAGTGGTTTTATTTTAAACCTCCAAATTTTTCTGCAACTTTTTTCTCAAAAACCATAAAATTCTTGTATTTTTGCAGATATGATAACAAAAACAAGGGCTTTAGTGCTGCATTCGTTCAAATATGGAGAGCAACAGATGATTGTTGACTTTCTCACCGAAACATGCGGCAGAACGTCGTGCATTATAAAGATTCCGACATCGGCAAGGGGCAAGCTCAAGAAGCAATACTTCCAGCCGCTGTTCATTCTCGACACCGACATCGACATAAGACAGAACGCCAGACTGCAGCGGCTGAAGGACGCACGCATAGCGGTGCCCTTCACGTCGATACCGTTTAACCCATACAAAACGGCCATCTCGCTCTTCATGGCCGAATTTCTGCGCTGCACCACACGCCGCGAGCAGACCGACCCAACCACATTCTCATATATAGAGAACAGCATCAGATGGCTCGACGGATGCGGCGAGGGCTTTGCCAACTTCCACATAGTGTTCATGATGCGCCTGTCGAGATTTCTCGGATTTTATCCCAATACCGAAAACTACGAGCCGGGCGACTGGTTCGACATGAGGAGCAGCTGCTTCTGCCGTCAGAGACCGATGCACGCCGACGTGCTCAGTCCTGACGAGGCGCGCAAGATAGGACTGCTGCTGCGCATGAACTATGCCACAATGCACCTTTACCGCATGTCGCACTTTGACCGCAACAGGATGGTGGACACCATAATAAGCTATTACCGCATACACATGCCCGAACTGCCAGAGCTGAAGTCGCTGCAGGTGCTTAAGGAGCTGTTTGCTGATTGAGCATACACAGATGCCGTTACAGCATCATCTTCTATAAAATAATTATTAATGAAAAAAGAATGGCGCAGCCACGGCATAGACCGCAGTTGCGCCATAATTATAATACCATTCAACTTCTGACTCTACAGTACGCAGCTCATGCAAAACGTTTCATGTAGCGACATAACGCCACAATGGCATGGTGATTCATACTGAAATCAATAGTCGTGCTTCTGCTCCTCATACTGCTGTATGCTCTGTGCCTTCTTACGCTGACGTAGTTTTCCGCCTGATATTGTGTACGACAGCTTTAGTCCTATATAGGCCCCATGACTGAGCTTCTCGCGTCTGTAAGCCAGGCCGTTCTTGGTTACTTTTGTTACGCGCGGAGTGTACGGTGGCGTAACGGTGAGTCCTACTTGCAGCCTCTTTTTCATGAAGCTCTTGGCAACAGTCATACCTACATTCCATACAGTGTTCATATAAGTCTCGCCGTTAAAATATTTTTCCGGGTCGTATGCACCGTCGATGTTTATAATCCAGTTATGTTTCAGCCACATGGTGCAAGTAGCATACAGATACCATCTGAACTTGTTGCTGTATCCGTATTCAGGCTGCCGGAACGTATCCCATGCTGCATATCCCGAAACCTTGAAGTATAGCCACTTTGTAGGATACTTGGCCCATTGTACGAGTATCATCTTCGTATCTGCGCCGTCGCTGTTGCGCAACACAGAGCGTGTACTTCCCGGATTGTCAGGATCAGCTTCTTCAGCATAGAATGTGCTTTTTTCCTCTTTCGTATACGAGAGTCTTACGTCAAACTGGTTGAACAGCGACAGCCTTAAGTCAACCATATGTCTCGACGGGACATCCAGATAAGGGTTTCCCATGCTGTAGTGGTTGGCTCCGTCGTACACTCTGTATGTACTTATTCCGTCGTAAGGCAACCCGTAGACAGTGCGCTGATAGCTAAGACTGACGTTATGCCGGTGCTTGCGGCTCAGCTCATATCTCAGCACTGCCGAAGGACACAGACTCCAGTAGTCGCGTTTATCTGTCAGTCCGTTGGCAGTTACTTTCAGATTGTTATACTGCACCCTGACGTTTGCGTTATACGACAGTTTGCCTGTCGCTCCGGAATATGATGCGAATATTGCCGGCTCATGATCTGTAACGCTCTGACGCATACTCATCACATGCTCTGTCTCGCTAAAGTCAGTCAGTTTATAGTCAAGTCCTGTCGTCAGTGTGTTTCCGTTCCGCTGTACGTTCTGCCATGTAGACTTTACACGCAGCAGTTTTGTATAATTGTCGGCATTTTGCGAATAGCCCGGCCTCAAACCAGCCGAGGCTATCACATTATAGTTGTCTTCACGGTTTCTCTTGTACCAAAGGTAGTCGGCCGTGACATTAAGGTTCGATCCTCTGTCGTTTATCTTCCAGTTGTAGAATGCCGTTCCGTTCAGCGTAAGATTGGTCTGCGGCCTCCACGTAACGGTGCCGTAATCAGCCGTCTGCCCTTCAGCTGTCTCGTTTATGTCGGCCCCAAGCGTACCCTTGTTTCTGAGATATGACACGCCGGCCGTCATTCCCACCTGCCGGTTATGTCCAGCGTCGGCTGTGATGCTTAGCCAGTCGCCGAAGGTGTTAGAATTGTTCATATATTTTTCGTCGCTCACAGAAATGCCTGGACCCGACTGCGTATATGTTCTGTATTTTTCGCTTGACAAGCCCCTGTCGTACATAACGGCGTTATATATAGTAAACCGTCCTGTGCTTCCCATCTGATAACTCTTAAAGCCGTAGCCGTCATATCCGTTTTCTGTCTTTGCCGACGTCTCGCCTCCGATGCCTATCAGATAACCCTTTTCTCTGTGTTTCAGCCAGATTCTCATTATTCCGCCGGGATTGCCCGCACTCTCTGAGCCGTTGTTGAAATAGTCGACCTCTATGCGCTCTATCAGTTCCGGGCGCAGCATCTTGAGCTGTTCACGGTTAACAATCTTGACTCCATCTATATAAATGGCGCTTGCGGCCTGGTTGTATATAGATACAGAGCCGTCTGTCGAGCTAACATAAGGCAGCAGCGACAGCATCTGGTCCATGGTCAACATATCGGAGAGTTTACTGTTGGTCAGGTTCAATGAGAATCCGTTGGCCTTCTGCCTTATTCTCGATGTAACCACAGTTATGTTGTCGAGACTCATGTCGCGGTTTATGGAGTCTATGACAGCCGAATCAGACACAACGCCGTTATTTTCATTAGCCACGGCACAAACATCTATCGAAAACGGCAATAGCGTTGTTAGAAATAAAATGATGTTTTTCATAAGCAAATTTCCCTTTTCGCCATGCACGCAGAATTGCCGGATTTGTGTCGGTGTCTTGTCTGCTGCACAGTAGCTTTATTTTACATTCAATTCAATAAAAATTATTGCTAAAATCATGCCACAATATGTATCTCTCTGTTAATCAACGAGATAACCATATTTCGTATTTTTACATGTGTCTAAATATTTGACAGCAGTGTATAAATATTAGACACTCTGAGCCTTTACAGATGCTGATATGATGCTGTAGTGCCTGCCAAGATTTCCTTATATAATACATTTGAATTCTTCATTCTTCACTTTCGTAAGAGGTTTTGATCTTTATTTTTAATTGCGCTCAACGCCTGCCAGCTCTTCACTTACGGAACATCACTTCGTGGTAAAAACTTAGGACAAAATATTTTTCCAATCTAGAAAAGCAGAGTATAACGGATGTTAATTAATTCAGACAAAAGCGGCGGAGCATTAACATACGTTCACGGACAGGACTGAATAAAAGGCTTAAACATGAATTTTTTGAGACGTAAAAGCATGGTCTACGGATAAAAAACAGGCATGTCTTGCAACGTAAACGGGCCACTTTTGCACCGTAAACGGCAAAGTAATATTTTTTAACTGTTAAGTTTTTGTCTTTAAAACAGCATAAAGCACTGAACGACAACAGGTTAGCAAAAACGCGCATTTTTCGCCGTTTTTCACGCCAAATCACGGATTCGTGACGAGCATCGCCATTCTGAGAGCGTTAAGTGGACTGGATCATGTAAGAAAAGCTGACAAAAGACCATAATGAAGCTGAGCGGAAAGAACTAAAGAACAATGTGCGGCATTGCACTAACAGAAATTATGAATTGCGAAACGAAGTTAGGCGAAAGCCGATCGTGAATTATGAATTATGAATTGTTAATTATGAATTATAAATTAAGATTCGTATATTTGCATGCTCCCCTGCCCTGCCTAGCCATACGGCACGAAGAAGACAGGCATGAGAAAGCCGACATGCAGACGGAAAGATGCTTGCGGACATAACGGCTGAAACATCACTATGCACAAATAATATAATATTATGGAAAAACATTTTAAAAGGACTTTTATGGCATTATGCCTGGCCGCATTGCTCATGCCGGGCATGACGCATGCGCAAAAGGCAGGCTACGTGCCGGCGCCCGAAAACCTGAAGGCGCGCAAAGAGTTTAGCGACAACAAGTTCGGGATATTCCTCCATTGGGGCATCTACAGCCTTTTCGGACAGGGTGAGTGGTATCTCAACAGCGGCGGGCTCAACTGCCACGAGTATGCCAAGGCCGCATCGGCTTTCTACCCCTCGCGCTTCAACGCGAGCGAATGGGTTAAGGCCATCAAGGAGGCAGGAGCGCGGTATATATGCATCACCACACGCCACCACGACGGCTTCTCGATGTTCGACACAAAATATTCCGACTATAACATTGTTGACGCCACGCCCTTCGGACGCGACGTGATAAAGGAGCTGGCAGACGAGTGCCACAAGCAGGGCATAAAGCTTCATCTGTATTACTCTCACCTCGACTGGACGCGCGAAGACTACTATCCGCTGGGCAACACGGGCCACAGGACGGGCAGAAAAAACCACGGCAATTGGGAGAGCTACTATGAGTTTATGAACAACCAGCTGACCGAGCTGCTGACCAACTACGGCGAAATAGGCGCAATATGGTTTGACGGAGTGTGGGACAAGCCCGACTTCGACTGGCGACTTGGCGAGCAGTATGCCATGATACACCGCCTGCAGCCGGCATGCCTCATAGGCAACAACCACCACAGGGCGCCGGTTGAGGGCGAAGACTTCCAGATGTTTGAACGCGACCTGCCGGGCGAGAACACCGCGGGCCTTTCTGACGAAAGCGAGATAGGCAGTCTGCCGCTGGAAACATGTCAGACGATGAACGGAATGTGGGGATATAAGGTGAGCGACCAGAACTACAAGTCGGACACAACGCTCGTAAGACTGCTCGTGAGGGCTGCCGGCAAGGGTGCCAACCTGCTTATGAACATAGGGCCGCAGCCTGACGGCCAACTGCCGGCAGTGGCTCTTGAGCGCCTTAAGAGCATGGGCAAGTGGCTGTCTGAATATGGCGAAACGGTGTATGCCACTACGGCAGGCGACGTGATGACTGCCGAATGGGGCACCACGACGCGCAGCGGCAACAAGCTTTATGTGCACATCCTTGCCGACGACATGCCGAAGATGATATTGCTGCCGCTGAAAGGCAAAGTGAAGAGCGCCGTATTATTTGATACAGGCAAAAAGATAAGTCATGAAAACGTAAGCGGCGGCGTAGTGCTGCACACTGGCGACCTTACGCCGGCGATAGACCGAATAATAACACTGACGGTGAAATAAGTGAAGAGGAAAAAATTAAATGAAGAGTGAAGAACGAAGTATGAAGAATTCAATAGTCTGTTGTGTGTTATAGAACGTCGTCAATGCTATAATGCTATTCAGTTTTATATGCTATTGAATTCTTCACTCTTCGTTCTTCCCTCTTCACTTATACTTATATTCCCACTCCCAAAGTAAAGAATGCGCCGTTGTATGAACCTATTCCGGCAGTGCGCGAACTCATGTGGCGGAAACTTACGCCGAAATCAAACTTCAGAGGACCTCGCCCAACCCTGAACATTACGCCAAGATCGTAAGCAACATTCTTCCAGTCGGCATGACCGACGCTCGTCGACACCGTGCCGCGAAGGTCTATGGCCATAACGTCGTCCTTATAGAACGTATAGCCCAAACCTCCACCAAGATTCTGCGAAGTGACGTAAGTCTTCAGTCCGTCGGCATCACAATGACCGTAAATGCTCTCGCCATGAACAAAGGCATACATACGCGGAATAAACCTATAGCCTATGTCGGCATTGAGGGTAAGCGGATGCATGTTGTTGCAGCCTGTTCCTGCACTCACTCCGAGATTGATAACAATTTTATCGAAAAAACACTTTTCGTTCGACGCGTTCTGCGCTCCGGCTGTAGCCATGGCCATAAGAAGGGCCAACAAGAACAATAATTTCTTCATAGTAAAAAACATTTTTAGTTTGTGCTTTTTACTTTAACACGTACAACACGCCGTATTGTGACATCGTTTTTAGTAAATTAACATTAATGGCAAAAAAGATTCACAACATTTTTTCATTTTGAACACGTGGGGACTACGGAAATGAAGAGTGAAGTATGAAGAATTCAATAGTATATAAAAGCTGAGCAATCACAATATTGACAATCTTGATTGCGCCTTACAATATAAAACCGGCTATTGAATTCTTCACTCTTCGTTCTTCACTCTTCACTTATTTAGCTCCTTTGGGCGCCGGCAGGAAATATGCAATGACTGTAAGGACAAGCATTAAGATCCAGAAGCTGCTCATACCGGCATCTACCGCATAGCTCACAGCCACGCCTATCAGGCAGATAACGATGTCTAAGACCGAAAGGACCGACCTTGACGTATAACGCGAAAGGAAGCCGCGCGCATCCTTAACCAAATCTTTTATCATCAGCACAACCATCAGGACAAGACACAGAACTATTAATCCCCAGACGGCATAATCTGCCGCAGGCACGCTGCCAAACAGCGGTTCAAATGCAAACAGAAGAAGAAAGATGCTGAAAACAATTTCAAGCTTGCCGGTCTTTAAATCTACTTTTCTCATAGGCTTGTTGTTTAAAAAAAATATTTATAGGTTTAAATCACAAAACATCAAACTTAAACAGCTTTTTCCGCATGGAGGAATATCTAACACTCGACACAAAGATTATCAGCGACAAAGCCGTCAGCACTATCATGCCGGCACAAACAGACATTCAGTAATGCCTCATAATAACGTGCAGATACGGTTCGGCAGCTCTTGTAGCCTTATGTTCACAAAGTTAGGAAAAATCCTGGACATTTTCAACTTTCTATAAGTTTATTTCGGTTCATCACCGATATCCATTGAAATATAAGCGTTCAGAGCAGCACGACAGACACAACGCAATAACCCGGCCGAATAATAACCGGTCGGATTATCACATTAAATTATTAATACTGCTCAAATTTTTCACAACACTTTTCCGTAACCGTCAAAAAGGAAGCAGCATGAAAACAGTAAAATACACCATGGCCAGCAGAGCCAACACCTCTAATGCCAGTTCCAGCTTGTCAAAGCGGGTGCTTTCATTGTTTTTCAATAAAGACGTCAGTGTTACAAGCACCAGCGGCAAAATCATAAAGGAATACCTCAGTTCTATTCCAAACAACACAAAGCCCCACCATACAAGACCTATAAGGAGTATGAGGGAAAGAATTATTACTTTTGCTTTTTTCATAAGGCACTAAAATTAAATTTAACCACCATAATCATTAAAAACTTCAACGAAGTTAAAGAGAGAGAGTAAAGCAACAAATGTAATTTTCTACAGATTTATACTCACAAAGAAGATGCGCAACAAACCATTATCATGCCTAAGCACGCAGGGACGTACCCCAGGTGCGTCCACCTTTACATCAATCATATATAACGCTTTCGGACGCACCTGGGGTACGCCCCTGCAATATCACGTTGTTTTCGTTCCTTTTGGTGTCGGCAGAAAATATACAGCAACAAAACAGATAAACAGAAAAATCCACCAGCTACCTGAATTTGAGCTGAACGCATAGCCTACAGCCAGGCCTATAAGACATATTACGGCATCAACAATCCAAAAGACCGACCTCGATGTATAACTCGAAATGAAGCAGCGCGCATCCTTAATCAGATCTTTCACCAAGAACACAAGCATCAACACAGCGCACACTGCCATCAACCCATAAATTAGATAATCTATCACAAGTATGTCTCCAAACACAGGCTCTACGGCATATAAAAGCAGAAGAGTGCTGAAAAGGATATCCAACCTGTCTTTCCTAAAACTTATTCTACTCATAGCTTATGATTTTAAGATTATTGCTTAAACATTTTTATATCACGCAAGACAAATTGTCAATGCAGTCAGAAATATTTTTATCGTTATGCTAAATAGTCCGTGTATTTGTTTGCAAATGTAGGCAAAAACTAAAGTCGTTATTTATTTTAGTAAGTTCTTTTCGGTTCATTTCTAATAAATTACAGTTTACGTAGGATTTATTCAGAGCCATACAATAGGCCTAACGGCAATGCAAAAGGTATGCTTTTGCATGCTGAAACGTGGCCTTTCAGGGTGCAAAAGTATGCCTTTCAGAAAAATGAAAACGGCAATAATAAAGAATGTTGACTATTTACTGACTTAGGTTGACCGAAACATGGAGTATCGCTGATAAAAGTTGACTCTTCGTGATAAGCCATGCAGCATAACATAAGGATCAATTTTATTTTTATAAAAAACTCATCACTCGTCACAACCGTGCATAACAAGCTGTAAATCAAGATGTTAAAGCGTGACGAATTGCCGGCTAAACTCATCACGGCTGATGTGTGAGCCAAGAGCGTGACGAGTTGAAAGCGCAACTCGTCACACTGTAACACCATGTGTATCAGTGCGTTATACGCCATTGTGACGAGTGACGAGTTTTTTTTTATAAAATAGTTAGAGGAGAATGTTCTGTTTTAGGAGTTAAAGTAGTTAAAGGAGTTAGAGGAGTTAAAGTCGTATGCTTTGTTTTTAGGAGTTAAAGTAGATAAAGGAGTTAGAGGAGTTAAAGTCATATGCTTTGTTTTTAGGAGTTAAAGTAGATAAAGGAGTTAGAAGAGTTAAAGTCGTATGCTTTGTTTTTAGGAGTTAATGACACTGTCCAAAATTTTGTGCAAATGGAAACAAAGTTCTGTTGCCGGTACATCAAAAAAACAAATCAGCCTGAGCAGACTGTTTAGTCCGTTCAGGCTGATTTATTATTTTATATCAGAAAGAAAATGCTTAGGCAAGCAGTTTCTTTACGATGCCGGAGATAATGCGGCCGTCGGCCTTGCCTGCCATCTGCTTTGAAGCCACGCCCATAACCTTGCCCATGTCCTTCATGCCTGCGGCACCTGTCTGGGCTATAATTTCCTTTACGGCAGCCTCAATCTCTTCCTCTGTCATAGGCTTCGGCAGGTATGCCTCAATGACGCTGACCTGTGCCAGCTCGGCGTCTGCCAGGTCCTGACGGTTCTGCTGCACGAATGTGGCAGCCGACTCTTTGCCCTGCTTGGCAAGCTTGGCAAGAATCTTCATGGCGTCGGCATCCTCGAGAGTGTCGTTGGCTCCGGGAGCAGTCTTTGCCTCAAGAAAAACTTTCTTAATGTTGCGCAAGGTCTCAAGACGCACCTTGTCGCGGGCCTTCATGGCCTCCTTTATATCGTTGCTTATCTGATCGAATAACATTTTAATTATGAATTAAAAATTATGAATTATGAATTGTCAATCATCCAAACTTTATTGTTCCCTGTATCTTGCTGTCCTCGCTCTCGGCCTTCTTTACCTGTCCCATAGACTGGTTGCGTATCTCCTCAAGCTCCTGACGTGTGCGCTTGTATGTAGGCGTCGACTCAACAGAAGATATCACGTCGTCGTTGTCGAGGTCTTCCTGGCGGAAGATGTATATGTGCGGACGGCGCTTGTATTTAGAGCTCTTTCCGTCGGTGCCGTAGTAGTGTTCACGCTTTGCGCGGCGCTCGGCAGCCTTCTCCTCCTCCTCAGCACGGCGTTCGTTCTCCTCCTGAGAGTGCTTCTTGTAGTGCTCGTTCATGCCGTCGACATTCTCTATGCCGAATCCTGTGGCGAGGATGGTAACCTTCACCCTGTTGCCCAGTTCGGGGTCGGTGGCAAGTCCCCACTTTATCTCGAAGTCGTTGCCAAACTTTGCCATAAAGTCGTTCACGTCGTTCATCTCCTCCATCATGAGGCCGTTGTTGCTGTTCTTGTCGCTGCAGAACGATATGCTGAGCAATATCTTCTTTGCGTTGAACACGTCATTGTCGTTGAGCAGAGGTGAGTTGAGCGCGTCCTCAATGGCACGCTTCACGCGGCCCTCGCCTTCGCCGTAGCCTGTACTCATGATGGCCACGCCGCCGTCCTTAAGCACGGTCTTCACGTCGTTGAAGTCGAGGTTTATCAGTCCGTGAACGGTGATAATCTCGGCTATGCTCTTGGCAGCAATGCTCAGGGTGTCGTCGGCCTTGCCGAAGGCATCAAGGATAGACAGTTCCGGATAAATCTCGCGCAGGCGCTCGTTGTTGATTACGAGCAGGGCGTCGACGTGCTTCGACATCTCTTCAACGCCGTCGAGGGCCTGGTCGATCTTGCGTTCGCCCTCAAAGCGGAACGGTATGGTAACGATGCCCACGGTAAGTATGCCCAGATCCTTTGAAACGCTGGCAATGACAGGAGCCGCACCGGTGCCGGTGCCTCCGCCCATTCCGGCTGTGATGAATGCCATCTTGGTGCCGTCGTTGAGCATTGCCTTAATGTCCTCAAGGCTCTCCTCGGCTGCCTCACGCGCCTTTGCAGGCTTGTTGCCGGCTCCGAGTCCTTCCTTGCCGAGCTGCAGGTGCACGGGTACGGGCGAGTCGTTGAGTGCCTGGTTGTCAGTGTTGCACAGAACGAACGACACGTCGTGTATGCCCTCGCGGTACATGTGGTTAACGGCGTTGCCTCCACCGCCGCCTACTCCGATCACTTTTATTATGCTCTTCTCTTTTTCGGGCTCACCGAAATCCACTATTCTATGTGTATCAGCCATATCTCTGTCTTTATTTTTTTTCGTAGTTATAAGTTTGTAGCAGCGCAGCCATGTCAATATTATTCGTCCTCAGAGACAAGGCTTCTGAACCAGTTCTTGAGCTTTGTAACATGAGGCTTCATGCCCTTCTTTTCCTTGTCGGCATCATCCTTCGGCTTAACTTCGGGCTCGCTCTCCTTCCTGGCAGCCTCTTCGGCAGCCTTGCGGCGCATCTCCTCAATCTTCAGCTTCTCGGCTTCGGTGAGCACTACGCCCTCGTTGTTGCGCTGCTGTACGTGAGTTCCGCCCTGCATGCCGGCAGCCGGCTTAGGCTTGTCGGCACCGAAGAGGTCGCTGTGCTCGCTGTACTCTTCTCCGGCGCAGTTCATGTCGCCCTTGGCCAGGATGCCCAGCACGGTGTTCATCATGCCGTTGTGGGCGTTGATGTCGTTGTTGTTAGAGTTGATGGTCTGCGTAACAAACTTCGCAATACGTATTTTCTCTATATGCGTGTGGTTTCTGAAGGCCATGTCGATGTTCTTCATGTTAGAGCCTCCACCGGTAAGGATGATACCGCCCAGCAGCCTGTCGGCATACTCGGCAGGAACCTGATACCACACGTTCTCGATAATCTCCTGAAGTCTGCCCTCTACGATCTCGATAAACTTGCGGCTCTCTATGCTGCGGTCGGCATCGATGGGGAACATCAGGGTGTTGTCTATCTCGTTGTTGTCAGTATAAGCATTTCCGTATTTCAGCTTCATCTTCTCGGCGTTCTCATCGTCCATCTGCAGCGAAGCGATATCCTTGGTGATGTTGTTGCCGCCGAGAGGTATGACAGCAAGATGGCGAAGAATATTCTTATAGTAAACAGAAACAGTGGTGGTATCGGCACCAAGGTCAACGAGCACGCATCCTGAACGCTTCTCAGAGTCGGACAGCACGCTGTCGGCCAGCGCCAGCGGCGCCAGATACATCTCGGCAATGGCAATGCCGGCAGTGTCGAAACACTTGTTGAGGTTGCGGTAGAAGGTCTTGCGCCACAATATGTTGAGGAAGTTGCCCTCAAGGCGGCTGCACTGTATGCCCACGGGATCGAGCTGCAGCTGGTTGTCGACCTTATACTCCTGTGTGGCCGCGTCAAGAATTTCCTGTTCAGGATAAGACATGTTACGGTTGGTGTCCATAAGCTCGTTTACCATCTCCTGCGTAACGATGGTGTCGCCCAATAAGTCTTTGCCTATCACGTTCTTCTCGCTTCTGATAGACTGACCGCCCACGCCCACATACACCTGAGCTATCTCAGACTTGAGGGCGGCAGACAGTTTCTTGACGATGTTGGACACACACTGAACGGTCTGATTTATATTGTAGACGACGCCCTTGCGTATAAACGACGAAGAGTCTTCCTTCACAACGGCGAGCACAGAGATGCTGCCGTCAAGATTCTTCTTGCCCGCAATGCCCGTAACCTTTGATGAGCCTAATTCTATTGCTACTATAAAATCCTTTGCTGCCATACGTTATCAATTTGTTGTTTCTGTTTTATTTAAATATCTGCCTTTTTCTTCTTTTTGCATATTATCTGGTTGTCAAACTCCAGATCTATATAAGAATATTTGTTCCATCCGGCCTGACTGAGTCCGTATTTGTAAAACTTCTTCAGACGGTCCATCTTCTTCTGCACAAAACCTTGCACAAGAGCCTTGCGGCGGTTGACATATTTTGTCTGCGGGATGTTGCCCAGATAAACTATATGCTCGCCGACGCGCGGAACAAGCTCAACGCCAAGGTCGGGCAGTATGTTTATCTGCACTATCTGATTCTTCCAGAAGTCATCCTTCATCAGCTCGATGGCCAGATAAGAGAGATAGTTGCGGGCATACCAGCGGCTTATGTTGCCTGTGGCTATTATCAGGTCTGACGTGTACTTTGAGTTGGGCATTATGCCGCCCTGATCGTCAAGATAATAGTCGTCGCCACGCGAGTTTTTCACCCTTACGATAGGCAGACGCTGCGTGATGCTTATAAAGACGTTGCCGTCCTTTGTCTTATAGCACTGTGCAGTGTTGACAAAGGGCGTGTCCTTCAGCTTGTCCTCGATGTCGCGAGGGTTGATATCGGCAAGTTTCTTCTTAAACGGATAAAGGCGGCTCCGCTCAAGAATGCGCTTCACCTCCTTTGCACTTAGGAATCCGTTTGTACTTTCATCCTCAACATTAATGGTAACCTTAGTACACACGCTATGTGTCTCTGCCGGATGATTGAACGATGTCATCGCCATCACCAGGTAAACCGCAAGAAACACGTCGAGCGTTATGAATATGGTTCTTTTAAGTTTCTGATGCATTTACTTATACTTGTCTTGAAGTATTTTCTCTATCTGTGGCACATAATTGTCGAGGTCGCCGGCACCGAGCACCACGAGCACCTCGAAATCATTGTCTTTTACGAACGAGAGGACATCCTCCTTGTGTATCATCTTCTTCTCCACGCCTTCCTTCAGGTTGTCGTAGATAAGCTGTGACGTAACGCCGGGGATAGGCTCCTCGCGTGCGGGATATATGTCGCAGAGCACAACCTCGTCGAGCATGCTCAGGCTGTCGGCAAAGTCCTTATAGAAGTCGCGCGTGCGGGTGTAGAGATGGGGCTGGAAGATTACGGTTATCTTCTTGTCCCTGTAAAGCTCGTGTATGCTCCTTGCGCTCTGGTAGATTTCCTTTGGATGGTGTGCGTAGTCGCTGAGGAAGACAATCTTGTCGTTCTTTATCTTGAAGTCGAAGCGGCGGTCAACGCCACGGTATGTCTTCATGCCATACTTCAGTTCCTCGCTTGAGCATCCGTTGAGCTGTGCCATGGCCATGGCCGCAATGCCGTTCTCGATATTGATGGGCACGGGCTGACCGAGCTGCACTCCGCGTACGGTTTCTATGGGCGAGATGAAGTCGAACGAGATGTTGCCGTTCTCAATCACGATATTCTCGGCATGGAAGTCGCCGCTGTCAAGACTGTATTCATACACCTTAACACCGGGCTGCACCTGAGCTTTCATCTCGAGGCCCTTGTGTATGATGAGCGCTCCGCCGGGCTGAATCAGCGAAGAGTAATGGGCGAAGCTCTCAAGATAGGCCTCCTTGGTGCCGTATATGTCGAGATGATCGGGGTCGGTAGATGTTATGACGCTCATCCACGGACGGAGCCAGTGGAAGCTGCGGTCGAACTCATCGGCCTCGATAACCACGAAGTCGCTCTCCTTGCTCAGTATGTAGTTAGAACTGTAATTCTTTGATATGCCGCCGAGAAAGGCGTTGCAGTCGACGTGGCTCTGATGCATGATGTGGGCGCACATGGTAGACGTGGTGGTCTTGCCGTGTGTGCCGGCAAAGCAAAGACCCTTGTGTGAGCGTGTGAGCATGCCCAGCACCTGGGCGCGCTTCTCAACGTCGAAACCGTTCTCACGGAAGTAAACCAGCTCCTTGTGGTCTGCCGGTATGGCCGGGGTATAGATCACGAGCGAAGACTTCTGGTTTCTGCAGGCATGCGGTATCTCGTCGATGTTTTCTTCATAATGAATAAGCATGCCTTCTTTCTCGAGCTGCGTTGTCAATGCAGAAGGAGTTTTGTCGTATCCGGCAACGACAACGCCTCTGTGCAGGAAGTAACGGGCTATGGCGCTCATGCCTATGCCGCCTGCTCCTACAAAATATACAGCTTTAATCTCTTTCAGTTCCATTATTTTATTATTCTCTACAGAAACGGACTTTTGTCCGCCAGGGCTGATTGCAGCCCTGCATCTGCTTTTGCAATTTATTTTAGTATTCTATATAATTATTGTCTGTGGCCTACTTACCCTCCGCATCAGTGTCCGCGGCGTGCGAGCTTAACCACTTCGTTGGCTATTATGTCGGCCGAGTCGGGAAGCGCGAGCTTCAGTATGTTCTCGCTAAGTTCTTTCAGTCTGGCACCGTCTTTCACTGTCTGCAGCGCCAGCTTAACCACCTCAGCAGGAGCGTCGGCGTCCTTTACATACAGAGCAGCGTTCTTGTTGACCAGGGCCATGGCGTTCTTTGTCTGATGGTCTTCGGCCACATTGGGCGAAGGAACAAGGATAACCGGCTTGCCTATGAGGCAGAACTCTGATATGCTGCTTGCTCCGGCGCGGCTTATCACCAGGTCGGCGGCCTTGTAGGCAGCGCCCATGTCAGAGATAAAGTCGGTTACGTGAAGAGACGGAACCGTTCCGCGCTGCTTCAGTTCAGCCATTATCGACGCGTTATAGTATTTTCCGGTCTGCCATATAAACTGCACACCTGACTCTTTTATCATGTCGAGATTCTGAAGTACGCTCTCGTTGACCGTTCTCGCGCCAAGGCTTCCGCCTACGATGAGGATGGTCTTCTTGTCTTCAGACAGCCCGAAGCTCTTAAGGGCCTCAGCCTTTGTCAGCTTTGTGTCGAGCAGGGCCTGACGCACGGGATTACCGGTCTTGACAATCTTGTCTGCCGGGAAGAATCTTTCCATGCCGTCGTAGGCCACGCAGATACGGTCTACCTTCTTCGACAGTATCTTGTTGGTGACGCCTGCATAGGAGTTCTGCTCCTGGATGAGGCACGGTATGCCCATCTTCGTACACTGGTTGAGCATCGGACCGCTGGCATATCCGCCCACTCCGACGGCTGCCATTGGATTGAACTTGCGTATAATCTTCTTCGCCATCTGCTGGCTCTTCCATATTCTGTAAAGAACCACCACATTCTTAAGCATGTTCTTTCTGTTGAAGCCGCTTATAGGAAGTCCTACAATCTCATAACCGGCAGCAGGCACGCGCTGCATCTCCATGCGTCCTAACGCTCCGACAAACAGTATTTTAGCTTCGGGATACTTTGCCCTGATTGCGTTAGCTATCGAAACAGCCGGAAATATATGGCCTCCGGTGCCGCCTCCGCTTATAATTATTCTAAGTTCATCTTCCATATGTCCTTACACCTTATTATTTCGCAAAAGTAATCAAAATTTTTCTTTTCAGATAATTTTAAATAATATTTTTCTGGCTTATTAAAAAAATATCCGGACACTGCGCACGGCGGCTAGACCGACAAGCCGACACACAAACGCCAGACAGAAAATTATCTGACAAAAATGTGTCTCGGCTTTGTTGGCAGACCGTCGCAGCGGCCGTGTCTTACTAAATATTATCGCATTAGTACGATGGCTATCTTCCGAGCCATGACTCAGGATTCAGCTTTGCCGTTCCACGCCTGAGCTGGAACTGCAGTATGTTGTCCTCGCCTACCACGCCCAAGGCCTGACGGGCGCTGACGTGCTGTCCGCGGTGTACGCTTACGGAGCGCAGGTTGCAGTAGACTGAAATATAACTGCCGTGGCGCACCATGACAACCATCGTTCCGCCGAAGCCGAACACGGCACTGACTTCTCCGTCGAATATAGAGCGTGCCGAAGCTCCGGGACTTCCGAGGATATTTATACCCTTGTTGTCGAGCTTAACGTTCTTAAGTCCTTCAACATTATATTGTCCGAAATGACTCACAATGCGGTAAGAGCCCGTGATAGGCATCGGCAGGCGGCCGCGGTTGCGCTCAAAACTGCCGCTGAGCTTGCGGTCCTGCGAATCGAAGGCGACGGCCTCCTTGGCCTCCTTCTTGGCACGAGCCACCTCGTTCTCATGCCTCATATCCTCCACCTTGGCCTTGCGCTCTGCTGCCACGCGGTCGGCCTCAGCCTCACGTGCGGCCTGTTCTGCCCTGGCTTTCTCCTCGGCGCTCTTGCGCTCGGCTGCTCTTGCTTCGGCTTTCAGGCGCTCCTCGCGTGCCTTAGCCTCAGCCACACGGCGTGCATTCTCGCGCGCTGCGGCCTCGGCGGCAGCCTTCTTGCGTGCCAGTTCCTCTGCCCTGCGCTTTGCGGCGGCTGCAGCGGCAGCGGCTTTTCTGCGGGCTTCAGCCTCAGCCCTTGCCTTGGCTTTAGCCACTTCTTCGGCTATGAGCTTGTCAATCTGCGCATTGAGGGCTGCGTCCTTCTTGCGCTGGTCGGCAATGATGGTCTGTATCGTCTTCTGCTGCTTCTGCAGTGTGTTCACCACCTGCTGCTGCTCGGCCTGCTTGCCTTGCAGCGCAGCCTGTTCCTGCTGTCCCTTATAGAGCAGGTTGTTCTTCTGTCCCCTGACCTTCTTCAGCTCGTTATTCTTTGCCTCTATCTGGCTTTGCTTGGCTTTCACCATCTCGCCCTGTGCACGCTGATATGCGGCATACTCTCGGACGAACCTCAGACGGCGGTACATCTGGGCAAAGTTCTTGGCGCTGAAGATGAACATCAGCTTGTCCTGTATGGTGCGGTTGCTGGCCATATACCGCATCGACTTTATGTATTTGGCCTTGCGGTCCTGCAGCTGCTGCTCGAGCGTAGAGAGCTGATTCTTGAGCAGCTGTATGTTTCCGTCAATGTGGGTAATGTCTTTCTGTATTCCGTCGATAGACTTCTGCCGCTGGTCGATTTCGCTGTTTATCATCATCAGGTTGTTGAGCCGCTTCTTTACGTCGGCCTTATTGGCACGCAAGAGGCGCTCCTGCTCCTTTATCTTGCGCTGAACGCTCGCGCGCTGGTTGCGGAGTCCCCTGATAGAGGCGTTCGAATAGTTGGCTGTCTTGGCCGACTTCTTCGTGCTGCGCTTCTTCACCACGCGCTTCGTCGTGGTCTTTTTCTTGGCTGTCTGCTTTTTCTGAGCCAGCGAAGGCGCCACCAACGACAATGCCAGCAGAAATATTAGTATTCTTCTCATTTATAACTTTAAGATTCTGTTAATTACGTCCTGCGGATCCACCTTTTTATATTTATCCGACACAGAGGTGCGCGTCTCCCAGTCGGCCGACGTGTCAAGTCCGCTCATTGATATGTTCACGGCCACGCCGTTGGCTCTCTTCACCGCGCTGCTCTTCATCATCAGGGTGATGTCCGTAGGGAATTTCTTCGTACCGAGCGGCTTGAATGTTCCATAGGTGCATTTCACTGACGTACTGCCTGTCGACGGGCTGCTGTATGTTACGTCCACAGCCTTGATCTGTCCGCTCGTCTTGTCGGCCTGCCACACATAGTTCATGCTGCCGCGCTTCAGCGTAACGAGCGTGTTGGCCACGGCATCATTGAACGTAACGCCGAAATTCTTGAGGGCCGAGTCGGTTATCTTCTGCTGTCCGGGCACGAAGAGCTGATTCCACAGCAGTGCCTGCAGGGCGTAGAAGTCGAGCCCGTTGCGCTGCAGAAAGTCTACATCGCTGTATGAAGCCTTGATATATTCCTTGTTGATGCGGTCTACCACGAGCACGTAATCCTTTGTAAACTCAATGCGTCCGGCCTCCATCAGTCCGAGCGGAGTGAGCTGTATGCGTATCACGTCGTCCTTCTTCATCTTCAGCGAGCCCGACACCGACAGATCTTTTGAACCGGTGTTGATGCTGAACTTTATCTTAGCCGAGATGGCCTGGGCATACACTTCATTGTCGTAGACCTTGCGCAGGAAGTCTGTCTTGCGGGCCAATATGCTTTCAACATCGTTATTGCCTGACGACGAAGACGAGCCGCCGGACATGGCGGCCTTCTTTGTGCCGCACGAAATTACGGCGAGGCACACAACCAAAAAGACGAGGCTGCGTAACAGCCTGCTGCTATTTCTCAACATATTTCTTCAGTTTTATTTTTCTTATAAGCACCTTATTTTCCTCGTCACTGTTCTCAAGCGCCTCGCGCCAGTATTCAAGGGCCTTGCCGGCGTCGCCGTTCATGTAGTAGATGTCGCCTGCATGCTCGAGAAGCACCGCACTGTTTGTGGTGTCGTTCTTGATGGCCATGTCAATATACGGCTGCGCGTCTTTATATTTTTTCTGCTTGAACAGTATCCATGCATAAGTGTCAAGGTATGTGCAGTTGTCGGGTTCGGCCTGCACCGTGCGATAGCTCATCTGCTCGGCCTTGTCGAGATTCTTGCCCGTTTCCGACAGATAGTAGGCATAGTTGTTCAGACAGCCGAAGTTGTCGTCCTTCCACTGCAGGCAACTGTCATAAGCGGCATAGGCTTCCTGCTCCTGCCCCTTGCTGTAAAGGATGTCGCCCATGATGGCATAAAAGTCTGACACGATGTCGGGGTTGCTCTCGTCGTCAATCTGGCTGACGCCCTTCCTGAACACTTCGAGGGCGTTGTCGTCATCGTCTTTCTGCACATAGGCAAGCCCGAGGAAATAATAGAAAGCCATCTCGTCGGGATTATAGTCGAGCGCCTGGCGCGACAGTTCTATAACCTTGTCGAAGTCTTTCTCGTTCCACACTGTCTGTATCAGCTGCAGACGGGCAGCCGCGTTGTCGGGCGAGATGGTCAGCACGGTCTCCAGCACCTTGGTGATAGAATCCTGCGGCATCTTCTTCAGCGTCATGTATGCTGCATACAGCTCGGCCATGTCGGATGTCTCCTGCGGCTGTTTCAGTATTCTCTTAAAGAGGTTGAGCACCTGTGTGCTGTCGCCTCCGTTCTTCTCGTTGTCTGCCACCACCTGCCTCATCAGTATCATCTTTGTGCTGACGGGCGTCTTGGGATTCACGAGCATTGTCTCCTGTATCGAGTCGGCCTGCGCCGTGCTGCCCGTGGTCCTGTAGTAGTCTATCATCGACATGCGTGCCATGGGGTTCTCGGGGTCTTGCTTCAGTACGTCCATATACTGGCTGTATGCCTCGTCGGGCTTGCCGTTCTGCAGAAGCCAGTTGCCCATCATCACCCTGTAGTTCATGTCGTTGGGATATTTCTCCGACATCGACTTCAGCTCATTGAACTCTTCCTCCTTCTTGCCCTGCAGCGAGTACACCTGCATCTTCGACAGGGCTGTCTGCTCACTGATGCCTTCAAGGGCTTCGATGCGTTCAATGGTCTTTATCACATTGTCGTAGTCTTTCTTTCTTAGATACAGCTGGTTAAGGATGTCGAGCACGTCTGAGCGCTCCGGACTGTTGTGTGCCAGCTTCTCGTATGCCTTTATGGCCTCGTCGAGGTTGCCTATGCGTATGTAGCCCGTGCCGAGACGCTCAAGATAGGTGTTGTTCTCGGGGTCGAGCTCGGCAGCCTTCTTAACGTCTTCAAGTGCGGCGGTGTCGCCATAGAGCACTCCGCTGTAAGACGACATCATAAAGTAGGCCTCTGCTGCGTTGGGGTTTATGTCGAGACAGTGGCTCAGCAGGTCGTAAGCCGCGTCGTAGTTGCCGGCCACCTGCTGCTTGACGGCCTCAAAATAGAATATCTTGAAGCGCATGCTGTCGTTATGGCTTATGGGCGGAACCACGATGCCGCGCGACGCCGTGCCGCCTGCGCCTGTCTTTGTTGCCGTGCCGTGGCTGCAGCCTGTGATGACAGCCGCCGCCGAAAGCAGCACAAGGATGTATGATGTTAGTCTGTTCATCTGAATTGTTGAAATGCGAACGTTGCTGTTATTTCACTCCGGTGTGGCCGTAGCCGCCTGCGCCGCGCTCTGTCTCGTCGAGCACGCTAACCTCGACAAACTCTGCCGTCTCATGGCGAGCAATGACCATCTGGGCTATGCGTTCGCCGTCGTTGATCACGAAGTCGGTGTCTGAAAAGTTTATCAGCAGTACCATCACCTCGCCCCTGTAGTCGGCGTCTATCGTTCCCGGCGTGTTAAGTACCGTTATGCCGTGCTTCAAGGCCAGTCCGCTGCGCGGGCGCACCTGTGCCTCGTAGCCTTCGGGCAGGGCTATGTAGAGGCCCGTGGGTATCAGTCTGCGCTCCATGGGGCGCAGCGTTATCGGGGCGTCGATGTTTGCCCTGAGATCCATACCTGCACTCTGTGCCGTGGCGTATGCCGGAAGCGGCTGGTGCCCTTTGTTGATTACTTTTACGGGTATCATAGTCTTATTCTGCTTTTTAGGTTTTAACGGCGCATGCCTAGGCCTGACGCCACATGCCGACATCAGCCAGCCCACAGCTGGCATGCTGCCGGTTACGTTATTTTAATTTGTGTGCAAAAATAGCTATTTATATTTACATAATTGTATTTTTAGCGCTAAAAAGAAAGAATTTAGCCATTTTTAGATTACTTTTGCGCAGCTAACCGCCGTATTGTGCATACGGCCTTATTTTGCAGAAAGATGATGAACTGGAAACAACTTATATCGAACAAAAGACTCGGACAGGAGTCGCGCCACGCCATAAGGCACGACGACCGCTCTGAGTTTAAGCGCGACTACGACCGGCTGATATTCTCTGCGCCGTTCCGCCGCATGCAGAACAAGACTCAGGTGTTCCCGCTGCCGGGCAGCATTTTCGTACATAACCGCCTCACTCACAGTCTTGAGGTGGCAAGCGTGGGCATGTCGCTCGGCAACGACGTGGCCCACTGCGTTATGAAGACAAGGCCCGAACTGGCCGACACGCTGTTCACGCAGATCGGCACCATAGTAAGCACGGCATGTCTGGCGCACGACATGGGCAACCCTCCGTTCGGACACTCCGGCGAGAAGGCCATTCAGACGTTCTTCACCGAGGGCAAGGGGACTTATCTCAAAGACAGGCTGAGCCCCGAACTGTGGAACGACATCACTCACTTTGAGGGTAACGCCAACGCATTCCGCCTGCTCGCTCACCGCTTCAAAGGGCGCCGCGACGGCGGATTCGTGATGACTTACACCACGCTTGCGTCTATCGTGAAATATCCTTTTGCGTCGGCTCTGGCGGAAAAGGGGCACGGTAAATTCGGTTTTTTCAGCACCGAAGCCGACATATTCTGCCGCATTGCCGACGACCTCGGCATAATACGCAAGTCGGCCGACGGCTGTCCTGCCGAGTATGCGCGCCATCCGCTGGTGTATATTGTAGAGGCTGCCGACGACATCTGCTACGAGATTATGGACATTGAGGATGCCCACAAGCTGAAGATTGTAACGTATGAGGAGACAAAGCGGCTTTTCTTGGATTTCTTCGATGAAATGGGGCAAAATCATATCATGCAGAGAATTCACGACGAGGAGATAACCGACGACAACGAGAAGGTGATATACATGAGGGCTTGCGTTATCAACGCGCTCGAAAGGGCATGCGTTGACGCGTTCATGAGACACGAGGACGAGATCATGAGGGGCGAGTTCAGCGGCAGTCTTATCGACAGCATCGACGACAGACTGGTTAAGGCTTACCGCAACTGCACCGAGCTTTCGAAAAAGCGGATCTACAAGAGCAAGCCTGTGCTTGACGTCGAACTGAGCGGTTTTAAGATTATGGACAGCCTGATGGAGGTCATGACCGAGGCGGCCGTCAATCCGCAGCGGTTCTACTCGCGCCAGCTTATCAGCCGCGTGAGCAGCCAGTATGACATCAGCGCGCCCGACCTCGAAACGCGCATCATGGCTGTTATCGACTATATCAGCGGCATGACCGACGTGTATGCGCTCGACATTTATCAGAAAATCAACGGAATAAGTCTGCCGATTGTATAAGCATGACAACCGGTAAGTTTCATTTAACGCGATAAACACATTCAGTCTCCATATCTTGCGGACATTTTTTCGCAGCAGATATGGAGGCTTTTGTTTTAACATTCTGCAACAATTGGAATTCGTTTGGCACGCTTTTATTTTTCCGCTCCTCATCAACCGCATTGCAAAAGGATAGCTTTTGCATCGTAAAAGGTATGCTTTTATAAGACAAAAGGCCACGTTTTGCAAGCCAAAAGACAGCCTTTTGCAACGCACTGAATATCAAGTTGTTACACAACACAACAAAGACAGGCAAAAAGCTGCACTACATACGGCAGACAGCCGACGAAAAATTAGGCAAATGTTAAGTTAATATAAATATCTGTATGCGTTGCCTCTCCATGTAGCCAAGCGGCTAAAGACTTATCTGCGCGCTCAATATTATCTCGCGAGGGCGCAGGTTGTAGTATGTGGTCGACGACGACGCACTGCCGTAATATGTAACGGCATAGTTGCGCCTGTTAAAGATGTTGCGCAGCTCGGCTTGCAGCCTAACCTTCTTCAGGCGCCACACAACGCCTGCATCTACAAGCAGCGTGTTGACGGTCTGTGCCGACTGCAGTTCGTTGCGGTAGTGAACGGCCGATAATGTTATGTCTACGTTGCCTATCGTCTGCGTGTAAGAAAGGTTCTGACGCCAGCAGAACAGCATATTTTGGGCGGTTTCATCGGTGCTCATGCCGTTCACAGTGAATTGTCCCGCGTAATAAAATGTACCGAAAGACGGCGAGAAAGTTACTTTGGGCGACATGGTAAATGTGTGTGCCCTGTAGCCAGTTATGGTCGACATCGACAGCTGTCCGCCTTCCGAATAGGCATACTGCAGAGCAAGGAGCGTCTTTAGGTGCAGACTGAAAAAGCCCTTTGACACCTGTGCTTTTACGAAGGCCGACTGCCGGCTGTTGTCTCTTTCGGCAACATAATATCTGTATCGGCCGTCGGCTATGGTCATGTCGGTCATCAGGTTGCTGCGTGTATGGCTATAACTTGCCGTAAACGACCAGAAGAGTTCTTTCACGGGGCGCTTGTAGTCGTAAGTTATATATGCGCTCAAGGTGCGGTCTACGGGCACAATGCCGCACGTTGCGTAAGTTGTGCGGTAGTCGAAGGCGTATTCATCGAGCGCGAAACTGTTCCATTCTCCCGGTTTCATCGCATATCCGCCCCACGCTGTCAGTTCGCTGCGCATGCCGGTCTTGAGGTTGAGATAAAGCGACGGCGACACATAAAGCTGATTTATGTTCTGCGCCGTAAGCCGCTGCCATCTTACGGGCAAGCTTAAATTGAATCTCAGTCTGCCGCGTCGGTATTCGACTTCGGGCGTTGCGTAAACTTCCACTGAGGTGTTGCGTCCGCGCAGGTTGAGGTGTTCTATGGCGAAACCCACCTTATATTTCTGCGTGAAATATCTGCCGGGCAGAACCGTTTCAGCGCTGTTGTCGGTATGCCAAAGCAGATTTTTCAGTTCTTCCGTGGTGCCGTCAACGTTCAACGAGAACGGAGCGTAATGAAAATCTGCCGTCGAGCGCACCGTAAGAGTGTTGTCGCCGAGCGTAAAAAGACGCGAAAAATCGTTCAAAAGGCGCATTTCGGGCGTTTTCACCGTCTGCGCTATGGTGCCTTGTGCTGTTCCTTCAATGTGCGAAACGCCCTCACGCCTTGTGGCTTCTGCCAGGAAATACTCGTTGCCGTAGACTTTTTCGTTGTTCAGCGTACTTGTAAAATCCACGTAGGCATTATCGCGTTTTATGCAAGAATAGTCGGTTTCATCGGTAGTTTCAACGGTGGAACCGCCTAAATAGTATGACGATGTGTTTGAGGTTGTCTGCTCCTCGTTGCTGTGTGCGTATCCCGCCGTGATGCGCCAGTCGCTTCCCTTGGCAGTCTTTGCCGTGTGCTTCACGTTCAGGCTATATGAACGGTTGAAGCGCAGGCGGTTATCGTCGATGGGTGCGGCAAGCTCCGGCTGAGCCAACCACTGCGGAACATCTGCCCCTGAGCCATATCCCGAGGTGCCGCCAACGGCAAGCACGTCGTTGCTGCGGCTGAGGTCGCGGCCCGAGTGGTCGTATTCGGCATCATACAGGCTCTGCCTTTTCCGTCCAATCTGCAGCACATCGGCCCCGCCCATGGGCTCTGTGCCCTTCAGCGGAAATGCCACGTCTGCGGCAGGCCGTAGCGTTGCCATCCATTTGTCGCGTGCTCCGGGCTTGAGCTTTATGTTCATTGCCACGTCGTCGGTGAACACTTTGTCGCGCAGAGCCTTCACGGGCTGGTCGTGCTGTATCACCTCCGCGCGGTCAACATCTTCGGGCTTCAGCGTCTCGTTCAGTCTGTCGTAGCGTCCGCCCGTCAGGTCTAAGTCTTCAACGGTGAAACGGCTGATGTCCTTTCCGTTGAAACTTATCTTGCCGTTTTTATCGACATCCACTCCGGGCAGTTTCTTCAGCACGTCCTTCAGCGAGTTGTCGCGCTTGTCGGCAAACTTCGACAGGTCGTAGCTTATGGTGTCTCTCAGTCCGGCTATGCGTCCGCTCTTCACCTGAACTTCTCTAAGTTCAAACGCTTCGGGCGCCATCTGTATGCTTACATGCTGCCCCGGACTCACCCTTACCATATGTTTGCGGTAACCGAGAAAGCTCACCGAAAGGCTGTCGCCGGCTCTTACGGCAATGGAGAACGCTCCCTTGTCGTCTGCATTGGTAAAAGCCACCGGCTTTCCGCCACGCATCAGCGTTACCGCAGCCATGGGCAGAGGCTCTTGTGTGGCTGAATCGGCAACAACTCCAGTAACCGGCTGCTGTGCCGAAACATACAGACTGAACGGCAGCAACAGCAATGTCATAAACATTCTGATCATTCCTTTCATAGCAAACAGCTTTACAACGGCTGACAGCAGACGCCCTTTAGCAACCTGACTATCGCTCTATCGGATTATATGGAACGCCCTTTGGCGGAGCAACTGACTTGCCGCTACGGTCTTGCATCTTTACCGTCACCTTGCCACCGGCAGTCATATATCCTACAGGATCAGAATAATAACGGCGATAAAGATCATCCAAATCTTTACGATTTACCTTCTCATAGCCTTCACCTTTATAGTATATAGGGCGCGGCTCATCGGCAGTCTTTATCCCTATAGCCTCAAACACATAATGGCGTTGGCTGTCGTAAGCCCGCAATATGAGTCCGGGCAGTCCGCAAAGCTTCCACGGCCCATGGTAGAGAGGTATGTCCTCGGCATACCATGCGCTCCACAGGCGCCCCTTATAGCTGGCCGTGGCAAGCCGGCAAGGATAGCCAAGAATGGTGGCGGAGCTGTCGGGACAAAGCTGCCACTGCGGTTTTTCCACGCTTTCAACGCAGACAAATCGGTCGAGACCAAGTTTTTCGGTGAACGACGAGCGCCCTGTTTCGGGATAATTGGTATACAACCGCCACGGTATGCGGCCGAGAACGCTGTATTGTGTGGCGCCACGGCTTAGAAGTTCGGCATTAATCGAGTCGCTTCTGAAGGCGTCGTAGCTGTAGAAAGCTGTAACCTTGCGCCCCGTTTCGAGCAGCATCGTTTCGTGAGCCGCCTTCATCGGCACTTGCAGCGTGTCCTCAACATAGGCCATGTCATAGGTTATAACGTAGCGCAGAGTGTCGCATGGTTTTCCGGGCTGAAGGTCTTCAGGCGTAAACACATTGATGTTAGTCTGTGCGCTGCCCAACATTGCGCTGACGGCGAGAAGAGATATGGATATAATTCGTCTCATGGTAACAAAAGTTTTGGTTAATGCCGCAAAATTAACAAAGGCAGACCGATGAAAAGGCACATTTCTATTACTTGCGTATTACCAGGAATATTACTAAAATATTATCGTCGCCACGCAGTTCACCTTTATTTACTATATTTGCATACACATTGCCACGCCATGACACGGACGGCAATATGGCGCAAGGCTCGAAGGCAAATCCGTAAACAAAACATAACCGCAAGATGAACCGAAGGATAAAACATGTCTGGACTATAAGCATCGTGGCGATGACTGCAATATTCGCCATGCAGGCTTACTGGCTCTACAACCAATACGAATACAGCAGCACGGTTAAGGCCGAAGAACTGAAGCAGGCTTGCACCAAGGCGCTTGAAGAAGAAAAGAACATAAGGATTGACAAACAAGAGGACGGCAAAGACGACAGCAGCTACGTAAGAATGCAGATTGTGCTGAAGATTGACCAAAGCACAAAGAAGACAAAAGAAAAAGACAGACAGGTGAAATCTACGATAAGATACACCCTGCCCGACACAAAAAAGCAGCTGAAGGTGAGGAACATTGACATGACTGAAGGTGTGGAACTGACATCGAGATACATGGCCTCTCAGGAAAAGCGGTTCGACCGCAACATATTCGACTCGCTGCTGTATGCTGCCGAAGGCATAAAAACAGACAGCTTCAGGTTTGTCAAGACAAACAGGTGCATGATAAAGCCGGCATTCAGCGTGAGCGGCGGACTAAGCAAGACGCTGCACGTAAGATATTCAACCAATCCGCTTGAAATGGAGGCCGTTGAAATGACCGTCCACGTACCGGCATCGCATATACTCATGCTGATGAGCCGACAGCTTGCCGCAAGCATCGCATTGCTCGTCATACTGGGCTTCTGCATGATGTATCAGATCAAGACGATAATGATTCAGCGCCGCATAAACGCCATAAGGCACGAGTTTATGAAGAACATGATCTACGAGATGAAGCAGCCGCCCGCCAAGGCATCCGACGACGCCACGGCAATAAAAATAGGCTCAACGCTGTTTTTCTACGAGCTCAACGAGCTTCGACACGGCAACGAGAAGGTGATTATCACCAGCCGGCAGGCAGAACTGCTGCGCATTCTTGCCGACAGCCCGAACAAGGTTGTAGGGCGCGAAGTGCTGCTGAAAGAAGTGTGGGGCGACGACTCCTACTCTAACTCCATGGCGCTCAACGTGCAGATAACATATCTGCGCAGGGCTCTGAAGAGCGACGCCGCACTAAGCATAGAGGCCATTATAAGAAAGGGATATGTGCTGAAGATCATGCAAAACCAATAATAAGACAAAGACATCGGTCATTATTACAAGAACGAGCAGGCCCGAAAGAAAGAGCTATACGCCCAACAGCTCAAAACACAAAACAGCCAACAGGCACAGCGACGCATGCAGGCTACATAAAACAAGACATAAAAAAATTCCGCCGTCAGACTGCCTAAACACGGCTAAAGTCTCACGACAGGAATTTTAATGTGTATGTATAATATCAGATTTTATTTCTCCTTATATATTATCTTGTTGGCTCCCGAAGTAATGTTCAGAGCCTCAGGATGCTCCTTTATAAACGAGTCGATGTGGCGTATGCGCTTCTCCTCGAGTATCTCGTCGACGGCAATAAGTATGCCCGTCTCCTCAACATCGCCGAAACCATAGTTGATGGCTGTGCCAAACATCTTCATCGTAGGACTCAGACCCATGTATGCATTCACCAGCGGCGGGATGTTATAGCCCATCTTGCGCACCTCGCGGTTGAGTATGCGGTAGTCATCCTTGAACGATTCCTCACAGAACAGCTGCTCCAGTTCCTTCTCGTCGGTCTCTATTTTCAGCGGTTTCATCGGTATGATGAGATTGTCAGGGTCGTTGAAATGCTTCTTGAGGAAGTACAATATCATGTCGCGTCCCTTGCGCACGTATGATGGATACATGGTCATTTTGCCGAAGAAATACTTCACGTTGGGCATCACCACGGTGAGCGCTCCCAGTCCGTCCCACAGGTTGTCGAGCGCAAAGAGGCTCTTTGCCCCCATCTTAGAGCTCTGATATTCGAGAGATACGAACGAACGTCCCAGCTCAATGGTCTGCGGCATATAGTCCTTCATGAACTTATCAGAGAAATGGAACATGTGTCCCGTAGCAAGTATGGGCTGCCCGTTTTCGTCAAGTTCAACGTCAGTTCCAAGCAGATAACGGTATCCGCCGATAATCTCCTCAGCCTCGGGGTTCCACACGATAAGCTGCTTGTAGCAGTTGTCCATCGTGTCAAACTCGTCGATGTCCATGCTCTTGCCTGTGCCGCCGCCTGCCTCGCGGAACGCAATCTCGCGCAGACGTCCTATTTCCTTCATAACGTTGGGCGAGTTGTGAGCCGTTATAACATAAATCTCATTGTTACTCTTGTTAGTCATTCTGAGTTGACGCTCAGGCGTAAGCTCACTTTTAAGCAGTTCTTTGTCAATCGGCTGGATAATCTCTTGTTCCATCTTATAAAAAATTAAGAGGTTTATTTGTTGAAGTATCTCTGTTTTAAACCTGTTTCATTATAGTTTGTAGACCTCGTCCTGCACATACTGCGCCCACTGCGCCGGTGTTCTGGACTTATCGAAAGTCTGCCAGGGAATAGGCTTTCCGATGGCTATGCGGAACGACTTGTGCACATTTTTGTACATCTCGTCGACCAGAAACAACATCGCTATGTTGAACTTTATGCCAAGGGCCTTGCAGACGTTGGCCAAAGTGTAGAAGAAGTCAGAGTTGCGCCCGCCGAAATGTATGGGCACCACGTCGCGGTGGGTCTCCACACTCTTCGTTATGAACGTCTTCTTCCATGGCAAGTCGCGTATCTCTCCGTTGATCCTGCGCGAGCAAAGGCCCGCCGGGAACATCAGCATGTGGTTGTCGCTCCTGAAGCCGGCCTCGACCATGGCCGGGAAGCTGCGGCTCTGCGAGCCTGTCTTGTTTATAGGTATGCACAGCGGAGCAAGCCCCGGAAGGTTCATCAGCAGGTCGTTTACCAAATAGCGGAAACGTCCGTCATAATGGCGGCCGATAACGGCACCCAGCGCAACACCGTCTTCTCCGCCGAGAGGGTGATTGCTCACAAAGGTGTAAAGCTTTCCGTCATCCTTGTCGGGCAGGTTCTCCTTGCCTACAATCTCGAGCGTCATGTCAAGATAACGCATGCAGTCCTCGAGCCATTCTACTCCGGTGAGATGTCTGCTGTCCCAAAGATATTTGTTGACTTCGTCCTGATGTACGATATGCTTAAGCCATTTTACCAGCGGCGAGGGCACAAACTTAGCCTTGCTGCCCATTTTACCCCTAAGAATATCGCTGATGTCAATCGTTTTCTCTGTGATACTATTCATGCTTTCGATACTAACTCAATGCAAAAATAATTCAAGTTTTTCAAAAACATACTTATTTTATGGAAAAATATTGGTTTTTTCTCACTTTTGTAACAAAAAACGTATAAAAATCAAACAAAAACAAAAACAGACATGCCAAACAATGTAATATATATGACACAAAAGCTAGTGCGCCCCACCCTCACAACAGGCGCACATGCCTATTAAATAATGTGGCGGAAACAGACAAGAGCACACGCAAGAGCAACTATGCATGGCAACGCAACCCACCATAGCGCATCAGAACAGCCACAACGAATGGCTGCATTTTGTAAAGAAAAACTACAGAACGCATGACAGTTGACGCTCTCAGAACAGCGATGCTCTGCGCTGACACGTGATTTGGCGCAGAAAACAGCAAAAATCACGCTTCCACGATAATACACTGACACACAGAAACTTACATCATTTAAAAGAGAAAAGACGGAGAGTTAAAAAATATTACTCTGCCATTTACGGTGCAAAAGTGGGCCGTTTACGACTCAAAAGCAGTGCATCTACAACATAAAAACGCTGCTTTTAGACACAAAAATCAGACTTTTCAGGCTATTCTAGCCGTCTAATTACAAACAAAAGTTAACGCACATACTTGTTTAACGCCATAAATTTAACATCCGTTATATATTCATTTTCCAGATTGAAAAAATATTTTGTCATAAGTTTTTACCTGCACCGACAATCTTACATCGCTAAAAATTAAACCCCAATCGATCATTAGACCGCACATAGCTTTATCAATCTTGTGTATTCATGCTTTCAGCCAGCCTTTTTGTTTCTATTGGCGTCTTTTTGTTCGCTTTTTCTTGACATAGTCCGCTATGCATGCAAAAAATCCAACAAAAAGCCGCTCAATATAAAGCAAAAATACAGACCGAATCATAACAACCGATTGGGGCTCAAAGCGGAAATGGATAATTTGAGCATAATGCGTATGCCATGCTTTTCTATAAAAACATAAAGTGCGACAAGGGCTTAAGCCACGGACATCAGCACAGATGCGGCCTTGCACCTGCTAATGCGCAAAGCCGCCTGAACGTTATAACCGTCCACGGTAAATCCCAACGCCTCTATCCATATCAGAAGCCGAAGCCTATCGTCCCGAACACGCCGTTATAATTGTCGATGCCTGCCGTGCGCGAGTTGATGTGGCGATAGCCTATACTGACATTAACGTTAATCAGCTTGCATCTTTTTATCCTGAACATAAGCCGTGCGTCATAAGTTACGTTTTTCCAGTCTGTATGCCCCACAGAGGCGCCAACCTTTCCGTAAAGGTCGATATCAATATATCCTACGCGTCCAAGAGTATATCCTAAGCCGCCACCTAAATTTGTTGTGCTCAGATATGAGTTTTCCGGATTGTCGTATAGAGCGAGCATTCTTTCCGCCGTTGCAAACATATAAAACTTTTTGGTTATTTTAAATCCCAAATCAGCCCCAAACGACATAACTTGTCTTTCCTTCTGCTTGTATAATGCCGTGCCAAAGTCAAGGTTAAGCATCATTCTGTCAATAAAGCTATTATTACTGTTATCCTTTACATTCTCCATTTCAGCTTTTACATCCTGTGCCCATACTGCCGGTGCAAAAATAATTGACAGCACCAAAATAAAAATCTTTTGTTTCATAATAAAAATAATTTAAGTTTAAAATTTAGATTCGTCAACGCAAATATAATCAAAGTGCACACAGCACGTTTAAATATTCCATTTAATCTTCATATCATGCGTTACATGTTTTTCGGGTGCTTGATATATCAGAAGCTACTGATTTTCAAGATATTACGCCAGCTCTAAAAATTCGGACAAAGCATAAAATGTAACGTTAGAAACCACAGCAAAGCAACAAACACAAGCAATAATAAAATGAAATAACCATATTTTATTTATCTTTGCAATGCTAGAAAAACAGAAACAGACAGATGAAGAAACTTATATTTATACTGATACTTTTGCCCCTTGTGATTAGTTGCACAAACAACAACAATAAGGCAGAAAAGATATTGTCAAATGCCGATTCGCTTTTACAAGCAGGAAATACAGACAAGGCAATCCTGTTATTGGAAAGAATAAACGGAAAAAGTCTAACAGGCGCTGATGCCAGAGCCAAATATTGCCTGCTGTTAACAAAGGCATATAACACATTAGGGAAAGTACTTTCTAACGATTCGTTAATAGATTTCAGTATAAAATATTTTGAAAAGACAAAAAATCATACCGATTTAGCCCGCTCGTATTACTATAAAGGGATGTGTATGTTAGACAGAGGAGACTTTGGAAACGGCGTGATTCTATTGAAAAAAGCGGAAAGCGAAGAAAAACGCTCGTCCGACCCAAGCCTTAGACAGTATATTTATATCAACCTCTCACACGTAAATTTAGAATCCGGAAACTATAAAACAGCATTAAGATATTCACTAAAAGCACTTGAAAATGCAGAAAAGCGCAATAACACCATATGGATGTGCGTATCTTTAGACAAAACCGCTTCATGCTATTATTTCATGAACAAAAAAGACAGTGCCGAATCGTATATGTCAAGAATAATCCCGTTGCTTGAAAAAATCAACGACAAGGAAATGTCGTCAATGTTTTTGAATAACATTGGACTAATTTGGTACGAGAAAGGACTTTACGAAAAAGCGGAACCGATGTTTAGACAGGCTTTCAATCTGCTTGATGTGCCCACTACCCGCATCAACCTGGCAAAGGTTTGCTATGCTAGAGGGAAAGCAGAAGAATGTGACACCCTTTTAGCCAAGGCTTTAGAAGGCGCGAACTTCGAGGAAAAGGCAGAAATCTACCAGTTTATGGCGGGAAAAGCGGAAAAAGAGAACCGCCCGGAAGAGGCCAACATATTTCATAAAAAAGAAAAAATCATGCAGGACAGTGCACTGGCAAGAAAAAAGACAGAAGAAATGCTTTCGCTGCAAAACGAATACGACAACATGAAAAAGGATGAAAGAACAGGCCACCGCATCGGAATGATTATCGTCATTTCCGCATCAGCATTGCTGTTTTTCACCATTTCATCGGTGGTTTTGTTTCGCAGACGCGCCAATAGGACGCGCCGTCAGATAACCGAAATACGCAAGAAGACAGACAAATATCAGCGCGAGCTTGAGAATGCGGAGCGCACAAGCCGGGGCGACAAAAAGGAAATTGAACGGCTTAGAAAGAAGCTTGAGCAGGGCGAGGCACGTCTAAGCGCGATACTAGACCGCGGAAAAGATTTGTATGACAGCGTAAAACTCGATGGAAACGTGTCAAGATGGAGCAAAGACGACTTTGAAGCCGTTGTAGAATATCTTAGGGCGAAGATGCCCGACGAGGTGAGGATGATAGAGGAAACCCACACAAAGCTAACTGCCTATGCAACATTTTTCCTGCTTCTATCAGCCACAGGCACAGACGCCGCAAACACGGCACGCATTATGGGCATATCGCAAGGAGCCGTCAGAACCATGCGCCACAGACTGAAGAAGAAGGAAAACACAGCAACATCATCATACAAGGCCAAAATGTAACGCCTTTAACAAAAAGGAGAAAGGATATTATATTGTTATGGAGTTTATTTATACATTTGCATAACACAAGAAACAAATATTATTATGAAATACATATACTTCATTTTATTGCTGATAACCGTAACAGGTTGTAAAAATTGGAATGGAGACAAAACCATTGACAAATTAAGGCGCATTGACTCATTAGCAATTTCAGAGGAATATGACACTGCGCTTGTCCTAATCAAAGAATTAAAGCCGGAAGAGATAAAAAGCGATAAAGAAAAAGCATATTATGGTATAGTGAAAGCCCATGTTTATTTAGGCAAGGACCTATATCAAAATAACGACTCTTTATTAGACTATTGTATAAAATATTATGAAAAAGAAAAATATTCAAGCGAACTTGCACGTGCTTATTACTACAAAAGTTTAATAGCCTTTGACAAAGGGGACAAAGAACAAAATCTGTATTATATGAAAAAAGCGGAAGAGATTGAGGAGAAAGTAAAAATTCCTTGGCTTCGCTATCATATATACATCAACATGTCTTACGTCAACATGGAGGCGAACGCATATGATTTAAGTATGAAATATGCACGAAAAGTTCTAAGCCACGCATTAAGCAACAACGACATAAGTTGGGTGTGCTTAGCTTACAACCATATAGGGTCCATCTTTTTTTACAAAGGAGACAAGGACAGTTCATCTTATTATTTAACCAAAATTCTTCCGCATTTAAAAAAATAAAATCAAGAACCGAACGTGTCGCATATATAAGCAACATAGGATATATATTTTATGAATACAAAGAATACGAAAAGGCGGAGCCGTTATTCAGAGAAGCTTTCAACTTACTAGACACGACGACTACCCGCATCAACCTGGCAAAGGTTTGCTATGCTAGAGGAAAAACAGAAGTATGTGACACACTTTTAGCCAAGGCTTTAGAAGGAGCGAACTTCGACGAAAAGGCAGAAATCTACCAGTTTATGGCGGAAAAAGCGGAAAAAGAAAACCGCCCGGAAGAGGCCAACATATTTCATAAAAAAGAAAAAATCATGCAGGACAGTGCACTGGCAAGAAAAAAGACAGAAGAAATGCTTTCGCTGCAAAACGAATACGACAACATGAAAAAGGATGAAAGAACAGGCCACCGCATCGGAATGATTATCGTCATTTCCGCATCAGCATTGCTGTTTTTCACCATTTCATCGGTGGTTTTGTTTCGCAGACGCGCCAATAGGACGCGCCGTCAGATAACCGAAATACGCAAGAAGACAGACAAATATCAGCGCGAGCTTGAGAATGCGGAGCGCACAAGCCGGGGCGACAAAAAGGAAATTGAACGGCTTAGAAAGAAGCTTGAGCAGGGCGAGGCACGTCTAAGCGCGATACTAGACCGCGGAAAAGATTTGTATGACAGCGTAAAACTCGATGGAAACGTGTCAAGATGGAGCAAAGACGACTTTGAAGCCGTTGTAGAATATCTTAGGGCGAAGATGCCCGACGAGGTGAGGATGATAGAGGAAACCCACACAAAGCTAACTGCCTATGCCACGTTTTTCCTGCTTCTATCAGCCATAGGCATGGACGCAGCAGACACGGCACGCATTATGGGCATATCTCAAGGAGCCGTCAGAACCATGCGCCACAGGCTGAAAAAGAAGGAAAAAGGTGGAAATAACAATTAGAAATGCCACAGAAATGAACTGCCGAAACAGGCATCAGACATGCCCGAACGACTATATCAGCTCATGCCCCTTAAAGCGCAAATAATGCCGTTATGGCAGTTGATGTGGAGGCATTATTGACTTTAACATATTAAATTTGCATTTTTGTGGTGAATTGTGGTGAATTGTGGAGGAAAATACTTACCTTTGGCACCGGATTCCTATTATAGATGTACGCATGCGATTTTTGGGAAGTATAGAAGCCAAGACCGACGTAAAGGGGCGCGCCTTTTTGCCGGCGATATTCCGCAAGGAGCTACAAGACTCTTATGAGGAATATCTCGTCATGCGCAAGGACGTGTTTCAGCCCTGCCTCGTGCTTTATCCCGCATCCGTATGGAACCGTCAGACCGAAGCCCTGCGTTCGCGTCTTAACCGTTGGGACAGCAGGCATCAGCAGATATTCCGCCAGTTTGTGGCCGACGCTGAAATCGTTTCGCTCGACGCCAACGGGCGTTTTCTTATCCCCAAGCGCTACCTTAAGATGGCAGGCATAAGTCAGGAGATAAAGTTTATCGGCATGGACGACACCATAGAGATATGGAGCCGCGACAACGCCGACAAGCCTTTCATGGAGCCGGAGGAGTTTGGCGCGTCGCTCGAAGAGATAATGAAACAGGACATCAACGGCGGACAGACCGTATGATGCATGCTGCCAAGGGATCTTTTTTGTAACTCAACTAATCATCACTCAAATATAACGCAAATGGTGACCACCGCAAAGACATACCACATTCCTGTCTTGATGAAAGACAGCGTCGACGGTCTGAACATAGGTTCGGCCGGCATCTATGTTGACGTAACCTTCGGAGGCGGCGGACACAGCCGCGAAATTCTGTCGCGTCTCGACGCCGACGGACATCTGTACAGTTTCGACCAGGACGCCGACGCCGAAAAGAACATCATAAACGACAATCGTCTGACTTTCGTTAGGAGCAACTTCAGGTATCTGAAAAACTGGATGCGCTATTACGGCGTCGACCACATAGACGGCCTGCTGGCCGACCTCGGCGTGTCGAGCCACCACTTCGACGACGAGTCACGCGGATTCTCGTTCCGCTTCGACGCCCCGCTTGACATGCGCATGAACAAGCGCGACGGCACAACGGCGGCCGACGTGGTGAACACATACGACGAGGAGCGCCTGGCAGACATATTCTACCTGTACGGCGAACTGAAAAACTCGAGAAAGATAGCCGCTGCGCTGGTGAAGGCGCGCGCTGCACACAAAATAGAGACCACACAAGACTTTATAGGCGCCGTGGAAAGCCTGTTCAGGCGTGAGCGCGAAAAGAAAGACATGGCAAAACTCTTTCAGGCCCTGCGCATAGAGGTAAACAACGAGATGACAGCCCTGAAGGAGATGCTAAGGTCGGCAACGGAGCTGCTTAGGCCCGGCGGCAGACTGTCGGTGATAACATATCACAGTCTGGAAGACCGCATCGTGAAGAACGTGATGAAGACAGGCAACCCTGAGGGGAAGATGAAGCAAGACTTCTTCGGACGGATAGAGACTCCATTCACCCTCATAAACAACAAAGTGATAACGCCAGACGACGAGGAGCTGGCAAACAACCCGAGAAGCCGAAGTGCAAAACTTAGAATAGCTGAAAAGAAAGATGACTGAAAAAGAAGATTTGGAAAAGAAGATGAACGGAGTGGCCGGTGACGACGGCCCCGGAAAGAACGAGAATGAGGAGAAACCGTCACTGTTTAAACAAGTGATGAGAGAGCAGGCCATAGAGGAAGAAAGGCCTCAGTCGGCCAACTTTACGCTGCGCAAGATTCTCGGAGGCGACTTTCTGTCTACCGAGATGCTGAAAAAACAGATTTGGGTGATAGTGCTCATAGCAGCGTTCACGCTGGTATATGTGTCCAACAGATACAGCTGCCAGAAAGACATACTTGAAATCAACGAGCTTAACGAGAAACTGAAAGATGCCAAATATAAGGCGCTGGCAAGCTCGAGCGAGCTGACCGAAATGTGCCGCGAGAGCAATGTGCTGGAGATGCTGAAGAACAACAAAGACAGCATACTGCACATAGCCAATCAACCACCTTACATAATAAACGTACCCGAAAATGAGCAATAAGTTCGACAGAAAAAAGATAATTCCGAGATATAAGATCATAGCCTACGTGATGGTTGTGGTAGGAATAATAATCATCGGCAAGGCCATGTGCATTGCCACCGTGGAGCGCGACTACTGGCTGAAAGTGGCTTCACGACTGAAGAAAGACAGCGTGGACATTAAGCCCGTAAGAGGAAACATCCTGAGCTGCGACGGCCAACTCATGGCCGGTTCGCTGCCAGAATTTCGTCTGTACATGGACTTCAGAGCAGGCGGAGAGGAGAAAGACTCTTTGTGGCAGGTTAAACTCGACAGCATATGCATGGGCCTGCACGAGATATTTCCCGAGAAATCGGCAGCCAAATTTAAGGAAGATCTTGAGAAAGGACGCAAGCTGAGAAGTCAGCACTGGCCTATATGGAATGGCCGTGTCAGCTATGCCGTCTATTCAGAAGTGAAAAAGCTTCCTGTGTTTAATCTGTCTAAATACAAGGGCGGATACCATGTTGATACGCTTGGTTCACGTCAGCGCCCGTTCGGTTCGCTTGCACAGAGGACTATCGGCGACATTTACGGCGAAAAAGACTCTGCCCGCTGCGGACTTGAGTTGTCTTTCGATTCAATTTTGAGAGGTAAGAAAGGAAAGCAAAATCGCCGAAAGGTGAGAAATAAGTATCTTGGCCTCACCACAATACCGCCCATCGACGGTGCCGACATAGTGACCACAATTGATGTGGGCATGCAGGACCTTGCCGAGCGCGCGCTTATCGACGAGCTGAAAGATATCAACGGCAACGTGGGCGTTGCCATTGTCATGGAAGTTAAGACGGGCGACGTGAAAGCCATAGTCAACATGGCAAAATGCGTAGACGGTGAATACCGCGAGATAAAGAACAGCGCCGTGTCAGACCTGCTCGAGCCGGGCTCGGTGTTCAAGACGGCATCAATAATGGTTGCGCTCGACGACGGAGTGGTTGACACTACATACAAGGTGGACACAGGCAATGGTATATGGGACATGTACGGAGCCAAGATGCGCGACCACAACTGGCACCGCGGAGGCTATCAGATGCTGACGCTGCCGCAGACACTCGAATACAGTTCTAACATCGGCGTAAGCCGGATAATAGACAAGTTCTATCATGACAAACCGGAGAAGTTTGTTGAAGGCATCGACCGCCTCGGCCTGCGCACCGACCTGCATCTTCCGATTGTCGGATACGCAGCACCGAAAATTCGCATGCCGAAGAAGAACGGCAAGGGCCAGTATGTCAACTGGAGCAAGACGGCGCTGCCGTGGATGAGCATCGGCTACGAAACTCAGGTGCCGCCGATATCTACGCTCACATTCTATAACGCCATAGCCAACAACGGAACGATGATGCGCCCGCGCTTCGTAAAACAGATTGTAAAAGACGGCGAGGTGATAGCCGAGTTTCCGCCAGAAGTGATAAAGGCGCGCATCTGCAAGGAGAAGACGCTGCGCGAGATACAGACCATACTTGAGCACGTGGTAAGCCAGGGCCTCGGCAAGCGCGCCGGCTCTACATCGTTCAAGGTGGCAGGCAAGACTGGTACGGCACAGATATCTAAAGGCGCCGGAGGTTACAAGTCGGGCAAGGTAAACTATCTGCTCAGCTTTGCCGGCTACTTCCCCGCCGACGATCCTCGCTACAGCTGCATCGTATGCATACAGAAATCGGGACTCCCCGCATCGGGCGGCGGCATGAGCGGTCTGGTATTCCACAACATAGCCGAAGGCATCATGGCGCAGAGCCTGAAGCTGAGCGTTGAAGACGCACGCGACTCGCTCTCTATACTCATGCCCGACGTAAAGAGCGGCAACATCCTTGCTGCCGACTATGTGCTCAGCCATCTCGGCATCAGCACCAACAAGAACTGGAGCGGAAGCTATGCCAACGGCAATCCTATATGGGGAAGCGCTAAGAGAGAGGCATCATCGGTGATGCTCACAAGAGGGCCTCACTATGAAACCAAGATAGTGCCCGACGTAATAGGCATGGGTGCACGCGACGCCGTGTATATCCTCGAGAGCCGAGGCGTAAAAGTAAGACTCAGCGGCCGCGGAAAGGTAACGCAGCAGAGTCTGCCTGCAGGACATATAATAAAGAAAGGTGAGGTATGCTCACTAAAACTCGAAATATAAAAACAATAAAGATATGACACTAAGTGAACTGATAAAGAACATTGACACGGTTAACATAACCGGAAGCACAGACATAGAAATAAAAGGCGTGGACATCGACTCGCGCCGCGTAGCCGAAGGCCATCTATTCGTAGCCATGAAGGGCACACAGGTAGACGGCCATACATTCATCGGCAAAGCCGTGGCTCAGGGAGCAGCCGCAATACTCTGCGAGGACATGCCGGCAGAGGTTGCCGAAGGCGTAACCTACGTTCAGGTAAGTTCTACTGAAGACACCGTCGGAAAGGTTGCCACACAATTCTACGGCGACCCGTCGAGAAAGCTCAAGCTGGTGGGCGTTACCGGCACCAACGGCAAGACAACCATTGCCACCCTGCTCTACAACATGTTCCGCAAGCTTGGCTACAAGTGCGGACTGCTGTCTACGGTGTGCAACTATATCGAGGAAGAGAAGATTCCTGCCGACCACACCACCCCCGACCCTATCGAGCTCAACGCGCTGCTCAGCCGTATGGTTGATGCAGGATGCGAGTATGCCTTCATGGAGTGCAGCTCTCACGCAATAGCACAGAAGCGCATTGGCGGACTCAACTTCACAGGCGGTATATTCACCAACCTTACACGCGACCATCTCGACTATCACAAGACTTTCGAGAACTACCGCGACGCTAAGAAGGCCTTCTTCGACGGTCTGACAAAGACAGCTTTCGCCATAACCAACGCCGACGACAAGAACGGCATGGTGATGGTGCAGAACACCAAGGCTAAGGTTAAGACATATTCTGTCAGAAGCATGGCCGACTTTAAGGCTAAGATACTTGAATGTCACTTCGGCGGAATGTATCTCGAGATTGACGGACGCGAGGTTGGAGTGCAGTTTATCGGCAAGTTCAACGTCAGCAACCTGCTCGCCGTTTACGGTGCAGCCGTAATGCTCGGACAGAATCCGGAGAACATACTCATAGCCATGAGCACGCTGAAGAGCGTCAGCGGCCGTCTCGATCCGGTTCACTCACCTCTGGGATATACAGCAATAGTAGACTATGCCCACACACCCGACGCCCTTGAGAATGTATTAAAGGCAATACACGAGGTGCTCAACGGCAAGGGACACGTGATAACCGTGTGTGGAGCCGGCGGCAACCGCGACAAGGGCAAGCGCCCGATTATGGCTCAGGAGGCCGTAAAGCAGAGCGACAAGGTTATCATAACAAGCGACAATCCGCGCTTTGAGGACCCGCAGGACATCATCAACGACATGCTGGCCGGACTTACTCCGCAGCAGATGACCAAGGTGGTGAGCATCGTAGACCGCAAGGAGGCCATACGCACGGCGTGCATGCTGGCGCAGAAAGGCGACGTGATACTCGTTGCCGGCAAGGGACATGAGGACTATCAGGAGATTAAAGGTGTGAAACATCACTTCGACGACAAGGAGATAATCCGAGACATATTTGAAAATCAGAAAGCATAACCCCCAAACTTAAAGATAATGTTATACTATTTATTCCGTTTCCTTGAGCAGTTTGGCATTCCGGGAGCTCACGTGTGGGGCTACATCTCGTTCCGCGCGCTGCTGGCGCTCATCCTTGCGCTGGTAATATCAGCATGGTTCGGCGAAAAGTTTATCAAGTATCTGAAGAGCAAGCAGATAACCGAAACCCAGCGCGACGCCAAGATAGACCCCTTCGGCGTAAAGAAAATAGGTGTGCCGTCTATGGGCGGCATCATCATCATCGTGGCCATCCTCGTGCCCGTGCTGCTGCTAGGCCGCATGCGCAACATCTACATCATCCTGATGATAATAACCACGCTGTGGCTCGGATTCCTCGGCGGTCTTGACGACTACATCAAGATATTCCGCCACAACAAGGAAGGACTGCCCGGACGCTTCAAGATTATCGGACAGATAAGCATCGGCCTCATCGTGGGCCTGGTGCTATGGTTCAGTCCTGACGCCAAGATAAACGAGAACCTGGCCATCGAGAAGCAGGATGGCAAGGAAGTCGTAGTGAAGCACAGGCCCGAGGCCACCAAGTCGCTGAAGACAACAATACCCTTCGTCAAAGGGCATAACCTCGACTACGCCAACATCATGAGTTTCTGCGGCAAGTACAAGACTGCTGCAGGATGGATACTGTTCGTGGTGATGACCATATTCGTTGTAACAGCCGTGTCAAACGGTGCCAACCTCAACGACGGAATGGACGGCATGTGTGCCGGCAACTCGGCCATAATAGGCGTGGTGCTGGGCATATTTGCCTATGTGAGCAGTCACATCGAATATGCCGCCTACCTCAACATCATGTACATCCCTGGCTCACAGGAGCTTGTGGTGTTCCTATGTGCCTTCATCGGTGCGCTTATCGGTTTCCTGTGGTACAACGCCTATCCGGCGCAGATATTCATGGGCGACACCGGTTCGCTGACCATCGGCGGTATCATTGCCGTGTGTGCCATCATCATACACAAGGAGCTGATGCTGCCTATACTCTGTGGAATTTTCTTTGTCGAAAGCCTCAGCGTGATAATGCAGGTGTGGTATGCCAAAATGGGCACCCGCAAGGGCGTAAAGCAGCGCATGTTCAAGCGCGCGCCGCTGCACGACACCTTCCGCACGCAGCAGGAGCAGCTCGACCCGGAGATTAAGTATCTATTCAAAAAGCCCAAAGGAGCGGTGCACGAGTCGAAGATAACCATACGCTTCTGGATTGTCACCATCATCCTTGCGGCACTCACAATCATTACACTGAAAATAAGATAAACAGACGAGTATGAAAAGAATCGTTATATTAGGAGCCGGTGAGAGCGGTGCCGGAGCCGCCGTACTGGCAAAGAAAGAAGGCTTCGACGTCTTCGTTTCTGACATGTCGTCCATCAAGGACAAATACAAGGACATGCTCAACAGCCACGGCATAGAATGGGAAGAGGGACGCCACACGGAGGAACTCATCCTAAACGCCGACGAGATTATCAAGAGTCCGGGCATCCCTTCAGACGCCCCGATGATAAAGAAATGCGTGGCAAAGGGCATCCACCTCATCAGCGAGATTGAGTTTGCTGGCCGCTACACCGACTCAAAGATGATCTGCATAACGGGAAGCAACGGCAAGACAACCACAACATCACTGATATACCACATCTTCAAGAGCGCAGGCTACGACGTGGGCCTGGCCGGAAACATAGGCAACAGCCTCGCACTGCAGGTGGCCGAGACGCCGCACGACTATTATGTCATCGAGCTAAGCTCATTCCAGCTCGACAACATGTACGACTTCCGCGCCAACATAGCCATCCTGCTGAACATCACGCCCGACCATCTCGACCGCTACGACAACTGCATGCAGAACTATGTAGACGCCAAGATGCGCATCTTGCAGAACCAGACCGACGAAGACTCGTTCATCTACTGGAACGACGACCCGATAATAAGCCGCGAGCTCGAGAAATATGACATCAAGGCCATACGCTATCCGTTCTCGGAACTGAAGGAGAAAGGCTCTATCGGATACATCGAGGAAGGCATGTACAAGATAGAGAAACCCACACCCTTCAACATGGAGCAGGAGGCCCTGAGCCTTACAGGCAAGCACAACATATACAACTCGCTGGCAGCGGGCATTGCCTCTAACGTGGCTGGAATAAAGAAAGAATTTATACGCAAGAGCCTCAGCGACTTCCCCGGCGTTGAGCATCGCCTCGAAAAGGTAACTACAGTGGCAGGCGTGCTTTACGTAAACGACTCTAAAGCCACCAATGTGGATGCATGCTGGTATGCGCTCGAGAGCATGAAGACTCCCGTAATACTTATTCTCGGCGGAAAAGACAAAGGCAACGACTATAACGCAATAAAAGACCTTGTGAAGGAAAAGTGTGCCGGACTGGTTTATCTCGGCGCCGACAACACCAAGCTTCACAACTTCTTCGACGGCATGGGTATACCCGTTCGCGATACCCACTCAATGCGCGACTGCGTAAACGCATGCTATGAGATGGCAAAGCCCGGACAGACAGTGCTGCTTAGTCCCTGCTGCGCCAGCTTCGACCTATTTAAGAACATGGAAGACCGCGGCGAACAGTTCAAGACACTCGTAAGAGCTCTCTGACACACCGCCGCTACATCAAGGCCGTCCGTCACAGCACCGCCTCACGCCAAGCAATGACGGACAGCCTCTTCATCAACAATAGCAAACAATAATATCAACAGACAAACATGGAAGAAAAAGCCGCAACCGGCAAATTTAAGGGTGACAGAGTGATATGGACAGTGTTCTTCTTCCTCTGCATCATCAGCATCATTGAAGTGTTCAGCGCATCGAGCAACCTCTCTTTCAAGAGCGGCAACTATCTCGGACCCGTACTGAAGCACGTGATGCTGCTCGTCGTCGGCGTCATGGCCATGATAGCCACCATGAACGTAAAGTGCAAATACTTCAAGATGGTTACGCCTGGGGCCCTGATTATCTCGTTCATCGGCCTTATAGCCGTATTGTGCTTCGGCGAGAGCACCAACGGCTCGCAGCGCTGGCTGTCGGTTATGGGCATACAGTTTCAGCCCTCTGAGCTTGCCAAAGGCGCCATAATACTTGCAACGGCACAGATACTCAGCGCCATGCAGACCCCCACCGGAGCCGACAAGCGTGCCTTTAAATACATATGCATCGTATGCGCCTTCATCGTTCCTCTCATCATGGTAGAGAACCTCTCAACGGCCGTGCTGCTCTGCACGGTGGTGTTCCTGCTCATGTTCATCGGCAAGGTGCCAAAGGCTCAGCTGGGCAGACTGCTGGGCATAGTGATGCTCTGTCTGATCTTCATCGTGTCTATGGTAATGATACTCGGACACGATAAGGAAAAAGAAAATGCCGACGGACAGAAGATGGCCATGACCGAACAGGTGGAGAAAAAAGACGAAACCGTGGTAGAAAAAGTTTTCCACCGTTTCGACACATGGAAGGCACGTATAGACAAGTTCCTCGACAACAAGGAGATAGCTCCTGAAGACGTAGACCTTGACAAGGACGGCCAGACTGCACACGCCAACATAGCCATTGCCTCGTCAAACGTAGTAGGCAAAGGCCCGGGCAACTCCGTAGAGCGCGACTTCCTGTCGCAGGCATTCTCTGACTTCATCTACGCCATCATCATCGAAGAGATGGGCATAGCCGGCGCAGCCTTCGTATGCCTGCTGTACATCATACTGCTCTTCCGCACGGCAACCATAGCCAACCGCTGTGTCAACACGTTTCCGGCACTTCTTATCATGGGCTTTGCTCTGCTGCTCGTCATCCAGGCCATGTTCAACATGGCTGTAGCCGTCGGCCTTGTTCCCGTCACCGGACAGCCGCTACCGCTGATAAGCAAGGGAGGAACGTCAACCATAGTGAACTGTGTCTACATAGGAATCATCTTGAGCGTAAGCTACTCGGCCAAGAAGAAAGACGAGGACGGCGACATGGACGAGACTAAAGCTGACAAAATAAAGCCAGCAGCAACGGACAAGAAAATAACTTCAACAACATCAGCATCAGCCGTGCCCCTCGCCAAGATAGGATAAGCCTGCCGCTAGGCCTGACAGAAAAAACAAATAACTAAATCCGAATGTCTTTTCAATGTGTTAAAAAGATATTCGGATTTAATATTTTATAGTTACGCAAAATATATAATCCCCCCTGTATAGCATTAAATCAAATATATTTTTTATCTCTAGTATGTATTCATTCTTTCAGGCACCTTTTTGTGTTTTACTGGTATATTTTCATCAGTTTTTACTTGAATAGCACACTACACTTACAATGAATCAAACTGAACCCAACTCAATATAAAACAAAATATAGACTGAATTTTAATGTCAGAATGAGGCTTAAAACATTATATCATATAAGAACCCAGTAAGCCAATAATATAGTCAATCCGAAAAATACAGACCTATAAGGGAAACAAAGCATCAAACATTAAATCTTTATCAAAATTTGGTAAAATAAACAAAAAACCGTACCTTTACACTCTGTAATTCTTAATATAATTTACAAGCCTTGGCAACCAAAGACAAATCAGCAAGTCTTACGATGCTTTCATAACTCGATATTAACCATAAAATCATGCTATTACAAAAAAGAAACCACATAATCATGCAATGCTTCATTATGCTTATGGCAATAATACCATACAGTAGTATTCTATACGCACAAAAAAGCATTGATAAAAAAATCGATCAAACTATAAAATCAGGAGAGGAGGCATACAATTCTGGCGATGCAGCAAAAGCCATAAAACTCTTCATGAAAGCTAAAGAACTGTCAACAAAGGCAAATAGTCCACAAGACATATGCCTCTCAACATACAACATCGGTGTCTGCTATTTTGTTATCTCAGAAAATGGAGAAGCACTGAAAAACTTTTACGAAGCTTACAGTATATGCAAAAAAAACAAATTAGACTGGCACAAAGAAGCAAACATCCTCAATGGCATAGCAGGCGTATATTTTGAAGAAAGAAATTATAAAAAGGCAAGAGAAATAGCATATAAATGCTACACTACAGCTACAAGCAATAAAGACTCTTCCCTGTCATATACCTGCGCTTTGGACATGGCACTTATAGCCAACAAGGAGAAAAAATTCAATGAGGCAATAAAATATATAAAAGAAGCACAGACGTATGAGAAAAGAAACTACAAAAAAAGATCAAGGTCATTAGCTGTGGAGGCAGAAACTATGTTCTTGCAGAAAAAATATGATAACGTTATCAACATTGCCGAAGAGCTGCTCAACGATAAATATGCAGACAAAGATAATAAAAGCATTGTTCTTATATACCTTATAAACATATACACCGAACGGAAAGAATACTTAAAAGCATACAACTGCATTAAACAGGCTGAAGACCAGACTGGACTAAAGAACAAGCCATATTTATTTGAGTCTGTTGCAAAGTTATATAAAGCAACTGGCAACTACAGGCATGCATTAAACTACATGGACTCAGTAATAGTCTATAACGACTCCATAACAACTGTGACTAACCGTCAGCTTACAGAAAACAGCAAGATTAAAATTGAGATAATGAAATTTAAGGCAGACATGGACAAACAACTTGCCCGCATGCAACAACGCCATTATACATTAATACTTGTGATGTGCATACTTGTACTGCTTATAACAATAGCCGTAATAATGATGCGCAACCAACGTATAAAAAGCAGAAATCAACATAAAATGATGGAACTACAGCTGGAAAAAGAGCAACATGAAAAGAGACTGGCTGAGGAACAGGCAAAATCGGTAGAAATGGAAGCACATTATCGTCAGGAGATAATGAAACATTCTTTGGAACAAAAACAAAAGGAACTGTCTATAACCAATATGTTCATATCATCACGCAATGAACTCATAGGAGATCTTCTCAAACATCTCACCGACATAAAGGAGGTGCAAGGCATAACCGGCGTTCAGACACTAGTGCAACACCTTAAACAGCTGCTCAAGACAAGCAACGAGCGGGATAATTTTATCATAAACTTTGAATCTGCAAATCCAGACTTTATACGGACACTCAAGGAGATGCATCCAGACCTGTCATCATCAGACATACGCTTTCTGTCATACATACGCATGAACATGTCTACAAAAGACATAGCGTCACTGACAAACATCAATCCAGAATCATGCAAACGCAGAAAGATAAGAATAAGCAAAAAACTTGGAATTGAGAGTTCTGCAGAATTATATAACTATATCATCAAAATGTAAAATTTCATAGCAAGGAATATGTTCAGTGACAATATCTTATGACATGATTTATCGTCAGGACATGTCTGCACATACAAGGTCAAAAAAACAGTAACATTTTAGGTATATTTCAACTACATTCTAAATATTTCTATGACATAGCAGAGCCAATTATTAAGATAAACATCAATTTTAGTTCCAGACTGTTAGTGGCCCGTTTACGTGTCGTAAACGGGCCACTTTTGCATGAAAAGTGGCCTATTTATTATACGCAAACAATAAGGATATTTTATAAAACATAATATTAATAAGTAATTAATCCACATTACAGCCATTTCAACCTTTTCATTCATGCCGTTGTTCGCTTAACGACACTCTGCAAAAGTCATTTCTCAAGTTTCTTTGCTGCCATGACCTTATGGTCTTGCAAGAAACGGACAAAGGACCAGCACATACAAAATAAAAAGATATATCAGTATTCTTATTATCTACATAATTTATAAGAGAAAGACATCACAAATTACTCACAAAAAAGGGAATGAAACAAACTTATGAACTTACAATAATGCTACAAAACAGAACAATGACATCACAGTGATTTAATAACAAAACATCACCAGCAAAGACCTTAAACTATAAAAAAAGAACAGAATTAGGCCTAAATATCATAAAATGCAACGTTTTAACATATTTGTCACCCTTTTGTCACCTTCACAAAAAGCCCTTTCTAATATATGAATTTGTATTTTTGCAGTATGATGCATCACGAATATTAACCCATAAAATGGTAATGCTTATGAATGTGAAACTAATACAATTAATGTTGCTTAGTTCGCTGACGGCAAGCCCGACAATGGCGCAGTCGCTTAACAAGACTATGCAAAAACAAGTAGCACCAACCTCAGAAAAGGTGCAAGTAAGTAAGGCAAAAAGGGGAAGCACAACATTCAAGCTAAATCCTTCAAACAAATTCAACGTGGCACCAAAGGATGTCTACAACCATCTAAAAAATGCCCGAAATATCACTACATCTATTAATAAAGCCCGAACAAAAGAGAACAAGACAGAACGTATTGCAGCTCAGGCCAACGTGGCAGACAGTCTTATTCTCTATGGTCTGAATTATTCAGACGGAACTTGGCAAACGTTATCTCCATTAGCAAGCAAAGTATACTCTTTTCAGGCAGCACCTGTCATAAACTATACAGACGAATCTTCTATAGAGATACCAAGACCTATGGCCGCATTTTATGCCAAGGGCAAATTCTATGCCCTGAACAGCGCCATGGATGAAGATGGACTGACCAATACATCCATTACTACATACGATGCAGAGACATGGCAAGAATTAGGCACAAAAATGTTGGCAGAAAAAGATCCTACCATGGAGATGTATCTAAGACAGATTGGTGTCTATGATCCTACAACGGATAAAGCATACACCATGTCGTGGGGCGACGGCAAACCGCTCATCTCCATCGACCTGAACACCATGGAGACAAAGAACATAGGACAAGTCAACCTGTTTATCCAAACTCTTTTTGTCGACAATGCAGGACAGCTGTACGGAATAGCGTTCAACGACAAGAAACTGTATAAAATCAATAAGGAGAACGGTACACCAACAGAAGTCGGCGAACTGGATGTTCCACATGCACTGACAGCCGACCAGATGTCTGCCGTGTGTGACCCTGCAACAGGAAAAGTCTATTGGGTCGGAGTAAACAACAACAGCAAAGAGTCTGCACTTTACACTATAGACCTAAATACGGCACACACTACAAAAATCGCAGACCTCCCTGGAGACGAGCATTTCCTAGGACTATACATACCGTATATTGAAGCCAAAGCACCAGGCGCCCCAACAAAGATAAGCTATGCAGACGGAAAACTGTACTTCACAGCACCTACAAAGACATACACATCAGACGAGACACTGTCAGGAGAACTGACCGCCAAGATATCTGTTGACGGAGGCGATGCGACAGAAACCAAAGTGAATGCCGGAGGCAATGCAGCTATCGACCTGAATCTTTCCGAAGGGAAACATACCGTAAGTATCATATTGTCAAATGCAGCCGGCAACTCACCCGAACGCCGCTTACAGACTTTCGTAGGTCAGGATGTACCGAGCGCCGTAACCAATCTTTCTCTTTCAATAGATGACGGAAAAACAGTTGTTCTGACATGGAACGCACCGACGACATCTGTAAACGGCGGTCCAGTAGACGACAACTCTATAAACTACAAAGTTGTACGCTATCCTGACGAGACTGTTGTTGCCGAAGGCCTGAAAGAAACAACGTTCAGCGAAAGCGTACCTGAGGCACATGCCCGCTACTACTACACAGTAACAGCCTGCTCAGACAACCGTGAAGGAGAGACAGCCACATCTAACAAGGTGACAGCCGGTTCAACATGGTTCACGCCATACATAGAAACATTTGACACACAGGCAGACTTCGACTCATTCAAGGTCATCGATGCCAACAACGACACACATACATGGTCGTTCATGTTCCCCTCTGGCGTAGAAAGCGGATATGCCTACTTAACAGGTAATGGAACTGCAGACGTTGACACAGGCATATATGAAGGCAACGGAAATGACGACTACCTTATTTCTCCTTCTATCAGTCTGAAGAAGAACACAGATTACAGACTCACTTTCGAAACATATGACCAATGGCTGACAATGGAGCATATGACAATACTTTTGGGCAACAAGCAGGAAGTGACAGGAGATGAAAAAGAAATAGCATCGCTCGACATCATGTACGACAAGAATAAATACGAGATAATGTTCAACGTACCTGAAGACGGACTCTACAACCTGCTGTTCCACGGTGACTCTCCCGCACAAAGCGTAAACATCAGCATGGACAACATCTCGCTCGACGTTTACTCAACATTCGAAGGTCCAGACTGCGTTACAGATGTAAAAGTTACCGCAGGAGAAAAGGGTACCCTGAACAACACTCTGACATTCGTTGCTCCTACCAAGACATACAAAGGCGAAACACTCAGCGACATAGCCTATATCAACGTATACCGCAACGGCAGCAGCAAGCCGGCACACGTGTTTGAAGCACCTAAGGCAGGCGAGACTCTCACCTGGACAGACACTGATGTTGAGCAAGGCAACGTAACATACCGCATCGTTCCGTTCAACACATCAGGCCAGGGCAAAGAGGCTGTCATAACCAACTGGGTAGGACTCGACATGCCTGCTAATGTAGCCAACCTTAAAGTCAAGATGAACGAGAACAACAAGGCCGTTCTGACATGGGACAAGGTTACAGAAGAAGGACTCCACGGAGGCTACGTAAATCCTGACGACGTGCAATATGTATTATGCCGCTATAATGAATACAACTGGACAAACCCATGGGAACCTGTTACAGACTATACATCTGACCTGACAGTTACAGACGAGACATTCTCACCGCTGTATGGTGCACAGCAGCAGTATGTTGACTACCTGCTCGTTGCAGTAAACAGCGCCGGAACATCTGAAGGCACAGGAGTCGGCATCGTGCTCGGTGAACCTTACGAACGTCCTTACGATGAATCGTTTGCATACGGATTTGCAAGCAAGGATCCATGGACACTCTATGCAACATCATATAATTATGCATGGAATATGAGCACTGGCTCAGGCATCGCAGTTAAACCTTACGACGGAGACGAAGGTATGCTTCAGTTCTCATACGTCGCAGAAGATTCTAACGACCAGGTGATTACAGGTCCGCGTATCTCTCTTAATGGTTCAGAAAGTCCCGAACTGTCATTCTTTATGTATCACGGATTTGAGGCTGAGCCTGAAGACCTTACACTCAAGGTATATACAAACTATGATGACGAGGGTTGGGAGAACTCTGCAAACGTGGCTTATAACAATGGCGCAACAGGATGGGTACGCTATTCTGTTCCTCTTCGCACTGACGCCGACAACATCCAGATTGCTTTCGGTGCTTATGCAGCAGACGCGAGTGCCTCTATCTATGTAGACGCCATCAGCATTGACGAAAGCATAGAAAACGACCTTGCATTAACGTCGATATCAATAGACGAAAAGAGGATTGAGGCAGGAGAAAGCACAACTGTCAATGTGGGCGTAGCAAACTACGGCACAAACAAAGCTGAAGGATACAAAGTTGTATTGCTGCGTGACAACGAAGTTATAGATACAAAACAAGGCGAAACTATAACTCAGAACGCTATGGCACAAGTGGCATTCGAAATAAATACCACAAAGGCCGAAGCTACAAAGACATACATATACCGTGCAGCCATTGAATACGAACCTGACACATACACAGACAATGATTCTACATCTACAGTACGCCTGTATGTTCACGGATCTAACCTGCCGGTAGCAGAGAATCTTACAGGTTCTACAAGCGGAAACAGCGTAACCCTTAACTGGGAGAAACCTGCAAAATCTGAAATTGCAGACAACGTAACTGACGACTTTGAAGGATACGAGTCATTCATAATTGAAGGAATAGGTGACTGGAAGACATACGACGGCGACGGAACACCTACTGTATACTTCGGAGGTCCGACCATATCACACGCATTCGAGGCTAAGGCATGGCAGGTATGGGCTCCTGTTGAGGCAGGATTCACGCTCGACAAGTTTGAGGTTCTCACTCCTCACTCTGGTGACAAGTATCTCACTTGCTGGGCTGCATCAGACGGAGTTTCGACAACATTGCCAAACGACGACTGGTTGATTTCTTCAGATGTCATAGGCGGAACAGACGTGTCGTTCTACTATAAGATGCCTAACGAAGGTTCTGATCCTCAGGTATTCGAGATGATGTACTCAACAACAGACCAGGAGCCTGAAAACTTCATAGCATTCGACCGCGACTCTATCGTTTCAGGAACAGACTGGGTATTGTTCGAATACACATTACCGGCAGATGCTAAATACTTCGCCATCCGCAGCTGCAGCAAGGGTTCTTACACCGTGGCACTGCTTGACGACATCACATACACCCCGCTCTACGGTTCTACATCAGAAATAACTCTCACGGGATATAATGTATACCGCGACAACCAGCTGATAGCAAGCAATGTTACAGGACAGACTTACACCGACAGCAATCCTGGCGAAGGCACTCATGTCTACAATGTTACAGCCGTATGGAAAGAAGGTGAGTCTAACTATTCTAACAGCTATGAGAGCAGCATTGGCAGCGGCATCGATGCTTCAACTGCCGAACAGGGCATAAAGGTATATGCTATCGACAATGCCATCGTAATCAATGGAGCTAAAGGCTACACTGTAAACATATATACACTTGCCGGACTCCAGACGTTCAGCTGCAAGGCTGAGGACAGTACTACCGTCAGCATACAGCAGGGCATTTACCTTGTTAAGGTCGGCAACAAGACATTCAAGATTGTCGTAAAATAACATAGCCATTATCATCAAGGACAACTTCCGTTTCATACGGAGGCTGTCCTTGTTTTGTTGAATCTTAAAAAGATGTCTATGATCAGAAACATTATTACTTCGTTATTAGCCATGCTGGCTGTCTGCAGCACATATGGTCAGGTGGTTATGCGCTATGGCCCGGAGATTGACAACGGATGGGGTGATGCCTCAGCCGTTGTAACACCTTACGTAACGTTTCCTGCCACATTTGTAAGCCCATACAAAGGCAACAGTATAACCAAGATACGCATAGGCGTGTGCTCTGAAGGTACAAACGTATATCTCTATATCAAGCAGAAGCCACAAGAAAATACATACATATACAGGCAAAAGCTCGACAACCTGAAGGCCGGTTGGAATGAAATTACACTTGACACTCCGTTTGCAATCAACGGAACAGACGACATTGCCATCGGATATAAAGCATCTTTTGCCAAATCAGAAGGTGTGGGATACAGCTCAGAAAAGCATACTGATGCCGATGTTGTTTATTATAACAGCAAGAACAAATGGACGACAACCGGCGGATCTATATGCATACAGGCAGTTGTTGAAGGCGAAGGCATGCCGCAAAACGAAATGCTCATTGGAAAGATGAGCGACCAGACAGCCTCCTACGGCGCCTCAACCGCTACATTCAGCGTGGCGGTGCGCAACGTTGGAGCTAATGACATCAACTCATACACAGCAATATGCAGCTATGACGGAGAACCTGAAACAATCACCGTAAACAAAAGTTTGTCAACAAACGAAAGTGACACTATATCGTTCGAGGTTCCGGCAAATATTCCGGGTACACACGACATCCGTATCACCATTGACAATGTGAACGGACAGGCGGATGCCTATTCTGCGAACAACACAGCCACTGCGATACTTACGGTACGCGACAAGGCATTCATGAAGCGTGTGGTATGCGAGGAATATACAGGTACATGGTGCGGATGGTGTCCTAGAGGTCTGGTTGGCCTGGAAATAATGAAGGAAAAATATCCCGAGCAATTCATAGCAGTCAGCGTACATGGAGGAGACCCTTTAGAGATTGACGAGAAGCAAGAATACAGCTACAAGCCATTCATCAGTTCTTGTACAGGTGCACCATCATGCAGTCTAAACCGCAAATTGTCTGGCGACCCTTATTATGACATACAGAATCTTTTCAACATGGAGACTTCGTCGGACAGCCCAATAGCCTACAGCCTGACTGGTGAATGGAATGAGGACAGCACAGCCATAACACTCCGCTCTGTTTACTATTCTGACATTGACATCAAATCACCGCAATACAATATCGCCTACATAATAACAGAAGACTCCGTCACCGGATATCCGCAGACCAACTATTATGCCGACGGCAAAAACGGAGAGATGGCCGGATGGGAGAACAAGGAGGCAATAACCACGGACGTATGCTTCAACGACCTGGCACGTGCCATTTACAGCTGCTATTCAGGCGACCCATGCAGTTCTGAAGACATGGAGGCCGGTAAAGAATATGAAACAACAAGCACAATACCCGTCCCCCACACAGTAAAAAACAAGAAGAACATACATGTCATAGGCCAGATTATTGACAGAGCCTCAGGTTACATACAAAACGCCATGAGCATCATTCCTATTGCTTCTGATGATACTGACGGCATATCATCTGTCACGACCGATGCAAACCACGACATCGGCATTTCACGCATCGGCAACACCATAGAGATTATTGCCGGCAATGCTGAAAGCAAGGACATGAAGGTATGTATATATAATGCATCCGGCATGTGTCTCATGTCAAAAGCACTAGTCAATGGCTCTGCACGCATAAGTTTGTCAGGCAAAGGACTATGCATAGTAAAGGTATACAACGACAGACAGGCTATTTACACAACAAAATTAATATATTGAATATGAAAATACCAAATATTTTTATAGCCATCGCATCATTTCTGTTTGCCGTGGCAACAGCAAACGCCGTACCAGCCTATCCCGGACTGCTGAAAATAACACAACCGGACGGAAGCGTGCTTACATACCACATTGTCGGTGACGAACGTTTCCATGCATTCACAACAACAGACGGCCACATGATAAAGGCTGATGCCAATGGCGCAATGCGGTATGTAGAGTCTATATCTGAAGACGGCACACCCGTTATGGGCATGATAGCACATAATCCTGACATGCGACAGGCTGCAGAGGTAGAGCGGCTGAAAGCCATAGGCACAGCAGACTTCAACAAGGCTTACAATGAGAACGTAATGCGTAAAGCGCCCATGCAGAGACTGCCAGGACCGACATTCCCGACAACCGGCAATCTTAAAGGAGTGATTCTGCTTGTTGAATTTGCCGACAACTCTATGCAGGAGGGACATGACAGCAAACTGTTCCATTCTGTAATGAACGAGGAAGGCTTCAGCCTCAACGGGGCTACAGGAAGCGCACGCGACTACTTCATATCACAATCGATGGGCAAGTTTACTCCTGATTTCGACGTCTTTGGACCAATCAAGCTGAAGAAAAGCATGATGTACTATGGTGCCAACGACAGCTACGGACAAGACTCCAAACCCGGACTGATGGTAAAAGAAGCCTGTGAATATGCCAGCGACGAACTTGGAGTTGACTTCACAAAATACGACTATAATGACGACGGCATTGTAGACTTTGTCTATGTTATTTATGCCGGATATGCAGAAAGCTACGGAGCATCGAGCAATACTATATGGCCACATGCCTCAAACCTTGTATCACTAGGCATAAGCTGTAATGTCAACGGCAAGCAAGTTCAACGTTATGCATGCTCAAGCGAACTTAAATATGTATCGGGAACACAGCTTGAAGGCATCGGCACATTCTGCCACGAATTCAGCCACGTACTCGGTCTTCCTGACGCATATAACACACGAAACCAGCAGATGGTACAGCTCGGCGTATGGGATGTCATGGACACCGGCAACTATAACAATGAGTCACACACTCCCCCTGCCTATTCGGCTTTTGAACGTTTCACCGTAGGATGGCTCGACTTCGTTGAACTCGACACTCCTGCAGACCTTGTTACATTGGACGAACTTACCCAAAACAACGTGGCATACAAAATTAGCACAGCCGACGAAAACGAATTCTTCACATTAGAGAACAGACAGCAAAAAGGCTGGGATGCTTACCTTCCCGGACGCGGACTTATGATTTTCCATGTTGCATACGACCAGTCTGCATGGGACGGCAACTATGTCAACAGTGGAACAATACAGCGATATGACCTTGTTGAAGCGGACGGAACACAGGGCATCACAACGGAAAGCGACCTCTACCCCATTGCCACAAATAACATGTTTACAGACTACTCATCACCAAGTTCACTATCATGGGATGGAACGCCAACTGAAAAAGGAGTAACTAACATAACCGACAATAATGGCGTGATTTCATTCTCGTTCATGAAAGACCGTCTGAAACGCCCTGTTGCAGAAGAAGCCTCTGATATAACATCATCGTCCTTCGTGGCTAACTGGCAGGAAGTTGAAGAAGCTGAAAGCTACAGGCTCAACCTGCGTGAGATACTGCCCGACTCCATCAATCCTGTCATCACCGATGAAGACTTCTCGCTTATGACCAGTGGCGAATACCCAAAATCTGACATAACAGACATAGGCGAAGACCTTGACAGCTACATGGCCCAGCAAGGGTGGTACGGATCAAAGATTTACCAGTCAGGCGGATATATGCAGGTGGGTTTCTATGGGCAAAATGGTATGCTCAGATCTCCCGTGTTCGAGTTTGCCGACTGTGACGGTTACGCAACGATGGCATTCAATGCCGTGTCGTATCCGGGCAAAACCGTAAGTTACACTATAAGCCTGACCGATCCTGACACACAGGCCACTATACAAAAGCATAGTCTGAAGGCCAATAAAACCGAAAGCGAGGTTGTCATTTTCTTCAAAAACGTTCCGCAAAAGGCCTACTTTGTCATTGAGACCAACAAAGAACGCGCATATTTCAACGACCTGCGCATACTGAAAGATTCTATAGGAAAGGATGATGTATGGAATGCAGGTCCTCAGGAATGGTCTGTTGACAGTATCAGCGAAACCAGCTATATGGTAGATGGACTTACCGCCAACCGTACTTATATTTACAACGTACAGGCATTATCCGCAGAGGAGCTAAAGAGTTCTCTGCCGTCTGCAGATATACAAGTTACCACGACAATAGGCACCGGCATCAAAAATTTTGAATCTTCAGCCACCAGAAAGATTGCATCCGTATCATTCTACGATCTGTCAGGCAGGAAGATATCTGGAACAGCCAAAGGCATTATTATACAGCGTATAACTTACGACGACGGATATGCTGAAGCAAGAAAGTTGATTATACCATAAATTTTAAAACCATACAATACATTCTTTTACACAATAGCAAGCCTCGAAATATCAATAATGAATTTCTTGGGCTTGCTATTGTTTTATTACAATTTCTAATAACCGGCTGGAATTATTTGTCAGGACAAGACCTGATAATAATCATAAGTCAAGCTGGCGTCCAGGCGCTCAAAAGCATATTATTTGATAAAACTGATATATTCGCCACAAGGCACCAAGGGTGACATTACCCCCCTACCTGCCTGCGCAGACACCAGTCTTTGTCTGTTCAACATGCTTCATCGTTCCGTCTGAATTATAGTGCAGCTCGTCTACACAGACGCTGCGGCGGCCTATGGCACCTCGGTGGCCGTCTAATGTCAGTACGGCATTGTGATAGAACAAATACCAGCGGCCGTTGAACTCTATTATGCCGGGATGTATGGTGTAGCTGTTTTCTGCCGGACCAGTCAGTTCGCCGCGGTATGTCCAAGGACCGGCCACATCAGGCGCCGTGGCATACGAAATGGCTTCCTTTCCGCCGCCGTCAGAGGCGTAGGTCAGATAATACATGTCGCCGCGCTTGTGCAGCCACGGACCTTCCATGTATTTCGGAAGATCAATCACCTGTATTTCGCCGTCAAGCTCTGTCATGCCGGGCTTCAGCTTTGCCATGAAGCACGTGCCGTTGCCCCAGCAGAGCCATGCCTGGCCCTTATCGTCTACAAGCACCGTTGGGTCGATGTCGTTCCACCAGCCGCGCTCGCCGTTTGACGTCATCGTGTCGCACACCAGCGGCTTGCCTATCGCATCCTTGAACGGACCTACAGGCGAGTCGCCAACAGCCACTCCAACAGCCTTGCCCGTATATGGCGCACCGGCCTGCACCGTAGTAAAGAAATAAAACTTGCCGTCTTTCTCTATAACCTGTGACGCCCATGCCTCGCCTACAGCCCAGCTGAAGTCGGCAGGACTGAGCACAGCGCCATGGTCTGTCCATGTCTGCATGTCAGCAGTAGAATAACAGAGCCACTCGGTTATATTAAACTCTTTTCCGCCTGAAGCCGTGTCCTGACCGTCGTAATACTCATCATGGCCTACATAGAGATACAGCCTGCCGTCATGAACCATAGGGGCAGGGTCGGCCGTAAACTTGTCGTTCACAAGCGGATTGCCTGTGTTCGTGAATGTTCTCACTGCCTGGACGTTGTCTTTCGTGCCACGCCTACAGCATTCCGAGCCGGCTACGTCTTGCGCACAGGCACACGTTGCGCCCATCAGACCAGCCGTAATTAATGCTAAAAATGTTTTCATAATATTTGTATGTTTTTGTTTTTTAAATCTCTTCTTGTCAGCACCTGCTTCCATCATGGCAGGCACACCCATGCCTCACTGCACGTCTGCCAGATGCAAATATAAAATTTTGTTTTTGCCAACAGACATATAAAAGAATAAAATATACGCGCATGACAAGAAAAGGCATACATTTGAAACATAATAAAATGACTGATACGGATACTGCCTTACGGACCGGTATGGCAACAAAGATACAATAATTGTAATGAGGATGGACGGACCAAGTTACGCACAGTGAATTATGAAACAAAATTCAGCATTTGCCAATTGTAAATTGTGAATTTTCAAAAAACCTCTTTACGCATTTTGCTGTTAACGACAAACTTAGTAACTTTGCGCCGGAATTCTTACATTATATAATATAAACTATGGCAAAAAAAGCATTATTGATGATACTCGACGGATGGGGTATCGGAAAGCATGGCGCAGGAGACGTAATTTTCAACACACCGACGCCTTATTTGGATTATCTTTACGCCGTAAGCCCTCACTCACAGCTGCAGGCTTCAGGCGAGGATGTAGGTTTGCCTGACGGACAAATGGGTAACTCTGAGGTAGGACACCTCAACATCGGTGCAGGACGCATCGTTTATCAAGACTTGGTTAAGATTAACCGCGCATGCAAGGACGGCTCAATACTTAACAACCCCGAAATAGTTAACGCATACAGCTATGCCCGCGACAACGGCAAGAAGCTGCACCTGATGGGTCTGACCAGCAACGGCGGAGTGCACTCTTCACTCGACCACCTGTTCAAGCTCATCGAGATATCAAAAGAATACGGACTGAAGAATACATACGTTCACTGCTTCATGGACGGACGCGACACCGACCCGAAGAGCGGTGCCGGTTTCATCAAGGAACTGACTGAGCAGTGCGAGAAGAACGACGCCCACATAGCAAGCATCGTAGGACGCTTCTACGCTATGGACCGCGACAAGCGCTGGAACCGCGTAAAGGAGGCTTACGACCTTATCGTTGAAGGTAAGGGCAAGAAGGCTACAGACATGGTTAAGGCCATGGAAGAGAGCTACGCCGAGGGCGTTACCGACGAGTTTATCAAGCCTATAAGCAACGCCAGCGTTGACGGCACGATACAGGAGGGCGACGTTGTTATCTTCATCAACTTCCGCAACGACCGCGCAAAAGAGCTTACACAGGTGCTCACACAGCAGGACATGCCGGAGGAAGGCATGCACACAATAAAGAACCTTCAGTATTACTGCATGACTCCGTATGACGCATCGTTCGAGGGCGTTCACATCCTCTTCCCGAAAGAGAACGTACAGGACACTCTGGGCGAATATCTGAGCAAGCAGGGCAAGAAACAGCTGCACACAGCCGAGACAGAGAAGTATGCTCACGTAACATTCTTCTTCAACGGCGGACGCGAGGCTGCATTCGAGGGCGAGGACCGCATCCTGGTTCCTTCTCCAAAGGTTGCAACATACGACCTGAAGCCTGAGATGAGCGCATACGAGGTTAAGGACAAGCTGGTTGGCGCCATCAACACTCAGGAGTATGACTTCATCGTTGTCAACTTTGCCAACGGCGACATGGTAGGCCACACCGGCGTTTACTACGCCATTGCCAAGGCCGTTCACGCCGTAGACAACTGCGTAAAGGACGTTATCGAGGCTGCCAAGGCCAACGGATATGAGGCAATCATCATAGCTGACCACGGAAATGCCGACAACGCCATCAACGAGGACGGCACACCTAACACAGCTCACTCGCTGAACCCTGTTCCGTTCATCTACGTTACAGACAACAACAGCGCAACCGTAAAGGACGGCCGTTTGGCCGACGTTGCTCCTTCAATCCTCCACATCATGGGTCTGGAGCAGCCATCTGACATGACCGGCGAGAACCTCATTGAGGACAACAAGTAATAACATTCCGGCTGAACAGTCAGCAGGAAAAGATAAAAATAAAGGGACGGGCATTTTTTGCCCGTCCCTTTATTTTTATACAGGCATCGTCAACTTGCACCTGAAGTTTCCTTGAGCACAGCGAAAAAAGACAAATGCTTTTCTCTTCGGTAGTTAAAGTAGTTAGAAGCAGTTATCGCCAACAAGTTGGCTAGAAGTTAAAGTCACTAGCCTTGATGCTTCTTACCTCGCTTACCGTCGGATATGTAGCAGCAAGACTAATGTGCCGGCTGATTTGCACGAGTTGCTGAGCGCAGCGAAAAATCTGCCGGAATAGAGTATAAGGATTTTAATCCGCTTGCTTCCTATTTTTGATTAATAGGTAGGAGTTTCGGATCACAGATCCTAATACTTAATGCTGTCGGATAGCATATCCGACAGAACATTAGTCTTGTGTATTCTTATCAATCAATACACATTTGGATTTTTCACTTTTACCTTTTCACTTTCGCAAGACGTTTTTCATTGCGCACAGCGCCTGCTCTTCACTTAGCGACACATCCCCACACTTTAATGACTGCAAAATAGAGGAAATAAGCGGTCGGTTTTTGCATAAAAAGTGACCCGTTTACGTATAAAAAGTGGGCCACTTTTGACACGTAAACAGGCCATTAACAGTCTGAAAGCAAAGTCATGACATTTACTTAACGGTACTCGTTGTAATAGAACTTAAATATTTAATCCGAAATATAAACGCCATAAAAATGTTACGATTTTTACGGTATTTTTCAAACAGACTTAAAGAACTGGCAAATATCACAACAAGTCAAGCCTTAGTCAAAGACATAAAATATGCGGTATGCGCCAAAAAGAGATAACAGCATCAGGCATCATCGTCAGGCTTGTTAGCCATAAGGCGCTGATAGGTAGAAGGCGTCATTCCGTTCACCTTTTTGAAAGCCTGTATGAAGCTTGCAGCCGAGTTGTAGCCCAGTTCCTCATATATGGCCTGCAGCGTCATGTTGCCGTAATGCTCCTTGTCCGAAAGACGGCGGCACGCCTCGCGTATGCGGTATTCACTGAGAAACTGTCGGAAGTTCTTGCCGTAGACGTCGTTAATAGCCCACGAAACATATTTGGTGTTAGAGCCAACCATCTGCGCAAGCATGTTGAGGTTGAAGTCGGAGCGCGATATCACGCTCATGTCTGCCATCACGGTGTTAATCTTGTTCAGCAGCAGGTTCTTCTGCTCTTCGCTCAGCAGCGCAGCGGCCGTGCGCTCTTTCTTATCAGCCTCGTCGGTCTTTCCGTCGGCATCTTCAGCCTCGCCTTCCATGTCACCTGTGCTCTCCTGCCCTGCCTCACCGGCAGCATCGGGCACATCGTCCTCGTGTACAGTATTTACAGCTTTTGCATATTGCTCAAGCAACAGGCGGCTCTGCTTGTCAGACTTCATCAGTTCCTCGTTCTTACTTACAAGCAGTATCTGTGCGTCGGTAAGCTTGCGGTTCTTCAGCCTCAGCATACGATACAGCACGGTAAGCACAATAAGCATGATGACAAACACGATGATAACCACAAGCTGCGTTGTGTTGCGCGTTGTAAGCGAGTCGATGAGCTTCTGATTTACGGCATTTTCATATTTAAACAGCTTGCTGCCAGAGATGTAAAACTGACTCTTGTTGAATGCCGAGTCAGACAATTCAAGATACATTGCCTTATATTTGGCTGCCGAATCAGCCTGTCCCGCACTGGCATAAGCCTCACTAAGACTTTTATACACTCTCGACATTTTGTCTGAGTTATCTATCTTTAATGCCATCTCACGACATTCCTTAAAATATGCAATTGCTGTTTTTGCATCTTTACGTTTCAGCGCAATATTTCCAAGTTCCATATACGGTGCCTGAACATACATAAGCGGCATATTACGCTCCTTTGCAAAAGCATACGTTTCCTTATAATAATACTCAGCCATAGCATAGTCTCCTGCCGTCTGAGCTATGAATCCCTGATTATTAAGACAATAATACTGCCTTAGCTGCTGGTCCTGTACGGGCAGCCTCATCATAACATTAAAAGAAGCCTTTGCCCTCTTAATATCTTTCATGAAACAATAGCATACGACAATATTAGACAAGAACTTAAACTGAAGATCTACATCTTCTGCCTTCACGGCAGCCTTATACCCCCGCTGATAATAATGCAGACATCGGTTATAGTCGCCTATGCTTGCATATATATTTCCGATACAACCGATACATGCATTATATACCCGATTGTTCTTTTCATTTTCGGCTTTGTCAAGTGCCCTTGTATAATAATCCAAGGCTTCAGGAAAACGTCCGGTAGAATAGAACACATCTCCTTTAGTCTTCAGAACAACTGCGCTGTCCGACTTTTCTTTAGAAGCAAAAGACGGCAACGTAAAGACAAAAGAAAACAACAACAGCAACAAGACTTGTAATTTCATCAAGAATAATATTTATTAATAAAAGGGGGTACTAAATTTTTCAGCAGAATCATCAGGCATACCTGAATCTTGAGCCGTGATACAGATTAACTCATGCAAAGATACAAAATAATATTACTTAAACGTGAAAAAAAGACAAAACAATAACAAATTGAAGTAACGCCCATAAAAAGTCTATATTGATAACATAAATATACATTTCAAGCCGTTTTTGTTAGGTTTTTTATTTAAATTCAAGAATTTAAAAACAAGTCGGAACATAAAATCATGTTTTTTATAGATAAAATAATATTTTTGTCAAGCGTTTTAAGTTTAACAAATATAAATATAATGCTTATGAAAAGAATTATCCATTATTTTGTAGCTTCAGCGGCATTGTTGTTCTGTTGGACATCAACAGAGGCACAGGTAGTAATGAAACTGCCTGAAACGAACAAAGCGGCAAAAAGCAATGCCGGACAAAAGCAGAAGGCTGAACCAGCCAAAGCTAAAGCAGAAAGCATGTCAACAGACTATAAGAGTCCGTGGCCATTACAGACTTTTGATGAAAAAACAATCTACTCAAGATTTATAAAAGAAAAAGGTAACGTACCTACATTAATTGCACCAATACCATACAAGACATCTGCCAAGGCAGAAAGCGAAATCCTATATACATATACAGGATTCAACGCCGGAGCCGGATTAGATGAAAACGGAAATGCAACAGGCGGCATGGTAAACTTTAATCTTACACCATTTGCCTGCGACACCGTGTCGTCAGATTCAGGACTTTCGCCTTATTCATATACGGCAAAAGGCAAATTGTATTGTTTCTTGCCTATTCAAGATGGTGCCACAGGCAACTATAACACAATAGTCAGAACTGTATATGATGCCAACACTCTTGAATTACTGAGCAAAAAGACATTTACCAACGCTAACGGCAACTCAAGCTATGTGCCATACATGATGTCCTACGACGATCAGCGTGACGTTGTTTTCGCAATTTCAATGGAAAACGTTAGAGATCAGGGATACGGCGGAACAGACTACTATCTTAATATATTAGACACGGCAACATGCCGCCTTCAGCGAGTTGGTTTCTTAGGTTCATACCGTGCTTACAAAACATCGGGTAACTATAATCCCAAAGGATTTGTAGCTGGCTATGGTTCGTTATTCGTACAACTCGCCGACGACAGTATCTACATGGCTAAAATAGATCCGGTAACGTGCAAGACAACCATTATTGGCCGGACCAAAATGCCAAATCAATATGTCTATGGCCAACAGCCAATGATATACAACGTTGCAGAAGGAAGTTTGCTCGTAAACCATTATGACTTCAACTACGGAACAGTTTACTATAAAGTCAGTCCATTTGTGCCATATGGATCAAAAGAAGATACATGTAAAACCGTATTAGTAGAAAAAACTCCTACAGGCTTCACCTATTTTTATAAAAGGCCAGAAGCAGAGACGACTTTCTCTAAATTACAGTTGGACGACATCAATGACTTAGTTGTATCCGTTGCAGAAGGCAGTAACGACGCAAATATATCGTTCACAATACCGTCAACTGTCAACGGTGGGGAAAATATTGAAATACCGCAATGGGCATCAGACAAAGTACGCCTTTACTTCTATGTTGACGGAGCCAGCGTAAATCCAACAGGCGTTCCCTCACAGCCCACATTGGGCAGCAAAGTCAGCTGCAGTATGGAAGGTCTTTCTTCAGGCATGCATATCGTTACGGTACAGGTATATCCGCTGTACAGCGAAGTTAGTGGAGGCAGATTCTCAAAGACTATAGTATGCGGATACGATGCACCTGCAGATGTAGCAAATCCTACTCTCACAATAGAGAATCAACAGGCAACAATAACATGGGAAGCTCCCGAAAAGGGATTGTATGACGACTTCGGAAGTATCTTTGATAAATCTGACATATCATATACAGTTGTACGCAATGTCGACGGAAAGACTATTGCCGAGGACATAACCGAAACAACTGCCGTTGACACAGACATGCCGAAAGAGATACTCACTCACACATATACCATTTATGCAAAGAGCCATGGCAACGTAAACCGCGGAACCGTAACAAACAGCATAACGGCAGGACTATATATGCCTATGCCTTATGTCAACACATTCTCTGATATGTCTGACATCGACGGATGGGCTATATACAACTTGAACAACGACGGAACAGCCCTGACATGGCAATACAACAATATCTATGGACTATTAACTTGCAGCGGTCGCAACGGATGTGACGACTGGATAATATCACCCGCATTTGACCTGAAGACCGATTCTTTATATATGCTGTCTTATCAGCTGAGTGTTTCGTATGAAACAGCAAGTCTGAAAACGACAATGGGCAATAGTAACACAGTTGAGTCACAGAACATTGTAATAGACAACCTGTATAACTTTGCAACTGAAGGTACTGAAACAAAACGTTATTATATCACCCCAACTGAAGACGGCTACTACAATTTCGGTCTGCATGATTACGGAACAGGAAGCAGCCCGGTATCTATTGACACATTCATTGTGAAAGCCATCGCTTCAGTAGAAGCTCCTGATACAGTATCTGCCGTTAACTTCGTTCCAGACGCAGCTGGTGCTTTAGGCGGAACATTCACGTTCACATTGCCTTCAAAGAGCATCGACGGCAAGCAGATTTCTGAACTCACTCAGGTAACTATATACGACCTTAAAGGGAATGCTCTTGCCACCAAGACTGACGTACGTCCAGGCGAACAGGTTACATTGCAGGTTAAGGCAGCCAAAGGCTTCAACACATTCTCAATCGTTGCAGCCAACGCTAATGGTGAAGGAAGACCTATGGACATAACAAAATATGTTGGTCCTGACGTACCTAAACCAATATCAGACCTTACAACAAAATGGGGTGAAGAACAGAACATTGCCGTATTGTCATGGACGAATCCGACAGAAGGCGTACACGGAGGATATGTTGATCCGGCAAGCTTCAAATATACTATCTATAAATATGACGTACCAAATTATATAAAACTTGGCGAAACCACAGGCGAAAGCGAGGTTGAAATACAGATTATGGACGCTTCTGACGCACAAGACCAATATATATTCGGCGTAACAGTTTCTAACGACGAAGGTGAATCTGACTACGTGCGTTCAGGACTGGTGATGGGTACACCGTACACACTGCCATACAATGAGGCCTTTGCCGAAGCTGGAGTAGACCATGCACCATACCTCATCGGCGCAGGTATAAACAATCAGGCATGGACCATCGACCCGGGTTATTACAATGCAAAGATTCAACCATATGGACAGGACGGCGCACAGTTGCTGTGTCTCAACACTGGTTCATCAGAAGGCTCTGCATATTTCATCTCTCCGATAATCGACTTCGAGAAGACAGAGAAGCCTATGTTCTCATTCTGGCTGCACCACTCTGACGCAATGCCTGAAACTGCATATATTAAAGTTATGGCTTCAACTGACGGAAGCAAAAACTATGTCGACATCAGCGAAGAGATTAATCTTACCGGCAACAACGGATGGCAGGAGCACATTGTTGACCTCTCAGCCCTGAACGGCAAGAAAGCACAGATATCACTCTATGGATATATGCCTAATCCGGCCGTAAGAATATTTGCAGACAACTGGAGCATCTACGAGGCATCCGGCAAAGACCTCGCCGTGACAGGCATAACACAGCCTTACATGCCGGTAGTGGGCGACACTGCAACCATCAGCGTAACCGTTGTAAACAAGGGTGCAGACGAAGCCACAGGCTACTCTGTACTGTTCAATGTCGACGACATGACCATAGACGAAGTAGATCCGGAAGAGGCCCTGGCAGCAGGAGCATCACGCACATTCACGTTCACTCTGCCTATAACAGCGGCGAAGAAGAACATACTCTACAACGCACAAGTGCTGTATGACGGCGACCAGAACGAAGAGAACAACCTTAGCAGCGACGTAGAACTCGACCCGCGCAGCATGAATCTGCCCGCTCCTACCTCACTGACTCTCAGCAATGACGACGAACTGGCATGGACCGCACCTGAAGCAATGGACGGACGCGAGGTTATGCTCGACTTCGAGAGCCTGCCGGCATTCGCCACAAATGAGATTGCAGGATGGAAGACTGTTGACAAAGACGGAAACCTGTCAACAACATTCATACAGTATTACGGCAACTATTGGCCTTATGCTAACCAGCCTCTGGCATGGATGACATGGAGCGCTAAGGAAGCCGGATGTCCCGACGCAGCAGTATGGACTCCGTATGAAGGAGAAAAGTGTCTGATCCACTGGGGCAACTATGGTGCCGACGCAGAAGGACGTCCTAACAACAATCCTGACGACGACTGGTTTATCTCACCTGAGATTAAAGGCGGCACAGAAATTTCGTTCATGACTCTCTCTAACGACGCTACAAGCTCTATCGAGATTCTGACATCTTCGACAGACGACAAGCCCGAATCGTTCACCAATAAGGTTACTGTGGTTGAATATCCTACAATAAGTACATGGAAGGAAGTAAAGGTAACGCTCCCGGCTGACGCTAAGTATGTGGCAATACACACTATCCTTGACGGCTTCGGCATCATGATAGACAACATTGCATACACTGAAGCTAAAGCACCTGTACTGAAAGGCTACAAGCTGTATCTCGACAACGCCGTTAACAGCCTTGTTGCTACAAACAGCGCAAAGGCCACAGCCAACGGAACCTACGCAGTAAGCGCAGTTTACGACCTTGGCGAATCAGACCTGTCTAACACTGTATCGGTAACAACCGGTATCGCTGACCTGCAGACATCTGACGTGAAGGTTATGGCTGGCAACGGCTGCATCATAGTAAAGAATGCAATCGGACAAAATGTTGAGGTGTTCACTCTCAACGGACAGAAGGTTGCAGGCAGCGTTGCAGGCGAGACGGCAACTTATCAGGTAGCAAAAGGTGTTTATGTGGTTATGGTAAGCAACAAGCCATATAAGCTGATTGTTAAATAATAAGTTAGAATAACAGAAGCCACGGGGCTGGCACGGCAAGCCAAGTGTCATGCCGGCCCCTTACGGCTTCTTTGTTTTTATATATAAAGACATTAAGCATGAAACGACTTTTTATCTCAATAGCCATTCTATTATGCGGCATCTGCAGCACTAAAGCCATACCGGCTGACCCTACGCCAAAGAAAGTGATTCAGCCCGACGGCACAAGTCTCACGGTGCTTATGCGGGGCGACGAGCATCGCCATCTGCTGTTCACCGAAGACGGATATCCTCTGTTTTTCAACCTTAAGACCAAAACCTATGAATATGCCAGACTCGACGGCAGCAAAATAACAGGAAGCGGTCTGGCTGCTGCAGACAAGGACATGAGAAAGACAGAAGCCAAGAAATATCTGGCTTCTATAAATATTGACGCATTCAGCCGCGCGACAGCCGGCAGCGGAATGAGAAAGGCACCTAAGCGAAGCGACTATCTTATTAGCGACTTCCCCACAATAGGACGCCAGAAATCTCTTGTCATACTGATTCAGTTCAGCGACGTCAAGTTCTCGTCTATAGACAACCCTCACCAGTTTTATGATGACATGCTCAACAAGGAAGGCTTCACGTGGAGCAACGGAGCAAACGGCAGCGCACGCGACTTTTATCTGCAAAGCTCTAACAGGCTGTTTGACCCCGACTTCACTGTGGTTGGTCCGGTGACGCTATCAAACAAAGCCACCTACTACGGCTCTGACGACGAGGGACAGGACTTCAGAATGGGCGAAGCTATAAAAGAAGCATGCGAGCTTGTTGACGATGAAGTGGACTTCTCCGAATACGACACCAATGGCGACGGATATGTCGACAACATATATTTCTTCTATGCCGGCGGCGGACAGGCCGACGACCCTAACGGAACAGAACTTATATGGCCCCACTCTGCCATCGTTGAGGAAGCATGGGAGATGAAGCTCGTCTACGACGACAAAGTGATAGGCCATTACGCCTGCAGCAACGAGTTGCGCTATAGTGCAGTTGGCGACCTGCAGCCTTCAGGCATAGGAACATTTGTCCATGAATTCGGCCACGTGCTCGGACTTGTTGACCACTACGACACTTCATATGGTTACTTCACCTTCGGGCTCGGAGCCTACGACACCATGGCCTCAGGCTCATACAATAACAACATGCACACGCCGCCGCTCTTCTCTGCGTTTGAGCGTGCCGAACTGGCATGGCTCGACTATGACATACTGGACAACAACGCCGACAGCATAACTATGATTCCAAACCTGGCATCGTCAAACAAGGCTTTCCGTGTGAACGTTCCGGGAAAGGACAACGAGTTTTTCGTGCTTGAGAACCGCATACAAAGCAGATTCGACACATACCTGCCGGGACAAGGCATGCTTGTATGGCACATAGATCAGGACAAAGACGCATGGGAGAACAACATCGTAAACATAGACCCGCAGCATCAGCGCGTAGACATTGTTGAAGCTGACGGAATACTGTCAGAAGCGACACGCTCGGGCGACACATTCCCCGGCTTTGCAGGAATAACACAATATGAACTCACATCGTGGAACGGCGCAAGCCTTGTATCGTTTGATGACGTCACGCTGGACGGCGACACAACCCAACTGCTGCTTGCCGGAACATCATTCAGCATGCCAGCACCGGCTACAATAGACGTGACAGACATAGCCGACAGCAGTTTTGTGTTCTCATGGGCGGCTGTCGAACACGCCAAATATTATGAAGTAAGCGTGTATTGCACCGACGGCAACAGCCAGCGCCTGTATATCGGCGACTTTGACCATAAACGTTACACATCGCCTGAGACGATAAAGATAGACGGCCTTGTGCCGCTTACCGACTATGTCGTAGCCGTAAGCGCCGGACTTGGCAGCTATATGTCTGAAGAAAAGAATGCTCCAGTGCAGACTCTCGATCTGGCCTTCGCCAAGCGCAAGCCTGCAGGCTTAGCCGCAACAGATGTCACAGAAACGGGATTCAAGGCTAAATGGGAAGCCGTGCGAGATGCCGACGACTATCGTCTGACGGTAATGAAACATGGCTATTCCGATGAACTTTCGGCCAAGGGATATGACTTCAGCAACAAGGCAGAAGGTATGCCTGACACATGGACTTCAACGAGCAGCATGTTCTACTCGGTTTCGGGCTACTACGGCGAAAAGGCACCGTCGCTGCGTCTCTCGTCAGACGGCGACTATCTCGTGATTGCATACAACGAGATGCTCATCAGTAACCTTAGTTTCTGGTGTCGCGCAAAGAGCAATACGGAGAAGATATATGTAGAGACCGACCAGGGCGACGGAGTATGGACCGAGGTGGGTGTCATCAGTCCATCAATAGACGGAGCCACTGAGCGGGTAAGCTTAGACGAATGCAAGCAGGTGCGCCTGCGCTACGAACGCACTTCGGGCTTTGTAGTTATCGACGATGTCGTGGCTGAAGGCAAGATGGTAGAGCGCACACCGGTAAGCGGATACGACGGACTGTCTGTAGGCAACGTGCTAAGCTACGACGTAAAAGGGCTGAATCCGGGAGCAACATACAGCTTCATAATACGTGCAGCACAGAACGGCGAACTGAGCATCAGCTCTGACGAATGTGCGCTGACACTGCCCAACAGCACAGGCATAAGTCAGGCTGTGGACGATTCTGCCACAGGCAAGACTGAAGTGTACGACATCAGCGGACGCAGAATGCCGGCAGGAGCGTTGCCTCATGGAGTGTACATCATTAACGGAAAGAAAGTTGTGAAATAAAAAATATTTAGAGTTATGCAAAGACTGTCAACAATAATACTTGCATTGCTGCTCAGCATAGGCGCAATGGCACAGTCAGGAACGGTGAGCATGGGTTTCTGCAACGGTCAGATGGCCGATGAGGGCGACATACAGCTGAACGGCAAAGGATGGGTGTCGTGCGCAACTAAACTGCCGTCATCCGCCCTCGACGCATACAAGGGCAACAGCATTTCGTCTATACGCGCAGCACTGCTTAACCGCATAAACATCGACACGCTGAAGGTATGGATACGCACCGAGCTCGAAGGCGACAACATAGCCGAGGGATACATCACACGATCTTCTACTCCGGCCGTGAGCAAGGGATGGAACGAAGTGGAGCTGACCGAGCCGTATGAGATAACCAAGAATGCCGGTGACATATACATTGGCTATTCTTTCCATCAGAGAGCCAACGTAGTGGCAGTTTCTATCGTTGGCGAACCCGTGGCAGGCACATCATATCTCAAGATGGGCGACGCTCAATGGCAGGACATAAGCAACAAGGGCGTTATCAGCATGGAGGCAATAATAACGGGCAGCTCACTGCCTAAGCAAGACCTCGGACTGCTATCTGCCACAATAAGTCCATGGCCACAGAGCGGAGTGAACGCCCTGAAGGTGAATGCCGCCATACACAACTACGGCATAGAGACCGTAAACGGATTTACCATAAAATGCACCACAGGCGAAACTGTCTGCCGGACACACATCGACACGCCCATTGGGCCTACGTCAAGCACGTCGTGCTCGTTTGTCATCGACCCGGGCATCTACACCGACAGCCAGGCGAGCTGGAGCATCGAGATTGAGAGCATTGACAACGGCACAGACGAAAACAGCACCAACAACATGGTTGAAGCGGTGTGTACCTATCTGAAAAACGTTCTCATAGAGGAGTTTACGACAGAGAAATGCAGCAACTGTCCGAGAGTGGCAGGCTATCTGCATACGGCAATGAACTCGAGCAGCGACTACAGCGACAGGGTGTTCGCCGTGTGCCATCATGCCGGCTACTATACCGACGAGTTTACCCTGCCCTGCGACGAAGAGATGCTCTGGCTGTTCAACAACGGATCCAACTGCTATGCTCCGGCTATGATGATAAACAGGCAGCCGTATCATGAAACGGGCAACTCTGCCGGAAGCAAGACCGCCGTTTATCTGCCGCAAAGCCCTGACGACATCACGTCGTATATCAACACAGAGATGGAGCTGACGGCAAATGCTGTTGTAGGCATAACGTATGAATTCAATACCGACTCTACAGCGGTTACGGCAAACGTTACCTGCCTTAAAAACGACAACCTGATATGCACAATGCCACATCTGACAGTATACCTTACTGAAGACGAGGTTAAAAGTCTTTATCAGGAAGGATATGAAGGACAATACTATCAGCAGCACGTAATCCGCGGATACAACAGCACATGGGGAGAGCCCGTAGAATGGGACGGCAATTCGTTTACATACTCATACACCTTCGACATCGACAAGGAGTGGAAGAAGAACAACATGAAGATTGTGGCTGCACTTGCTAACTATAATCCCGACGACGCTACCGACTGTGCCGTGGAAAATTCGGCGGCCATAGACCTGATAAAGAAAGAGACAACGGGAATAAGCACTGCTGAAGACAACGGCTGTAACGAACCGGCTGAATATTTCAATCTGTCGGGACAGCGCATAGCCAATCCGCAGCACGGCATATTTATCGTGAAATACAAGAATGGCCATACAAATAAAATTCTCAAGTAGCACTATTTTTCTTTGATAATGGTAAAAAAATGGATTTAGAGAAGAAGCCGGGAGCGTGATGTTTCCGGCTTCTTTATTTTTCTCCCTTCAACAGACTAACAGAAATAATTACCGACAGCATATCAAAAACGATTTTATGTTCATAAATTCTATATCAAACACCTAGCTTATAAAAAATTCTTCTGCTTTTATAATGGCCTTATCAGAAAGACGAAATAGAAGAATATACCCTGAAAAGCCGGCAAAAGCATACCTTTTATGATGCAAAAGGCATGCTTTTACACTGTAAAATGTGGCTTTTCAGAAAGCAAAAGGTGGCATATTGCAAATTATAACTAGAAGAGCATAATTCGGACGATAACAGATGTGAGTTTTACCCTAGTCAACTTTAATCATGGAAAGATCTGCTTACAGGTCAACCGAAATCAGAAGTTTAACGATAAAGATATAAATAAAAAAGTTTTTATAAAAAACTCATCACTCGTCACATCTAGCCTTAACTCTCTGTATGACAAGTGATTAAAGCGTGATGAGTTGGAATTTCAACTCATCACACTCAGAGAAAATCCACTGTAAACTTCTGATTCCAGTTGACTTCAAGCAGAGTTTTAACAGACGTGTGACGAGTTGAAAAAACAACTCGTCACACCATAAGTAACACATTTACAGCACTTTACATAGAGATGTGACGAGTGACGAGTTTTCTGAAAAAACTTTTTATACCGCATTTAGCCAAAACAAGTCAGGGCAAGGACCGAGGTTAACAAGCAATGACATGCATCACGGCTGATTTTCTGAGCCGATGACGGCAAACTGAGCGCGAAGCTACGGCATAAAGATTGGCGCAAAAATTTGACTTTCAAAGAAAAATATGTATTTTTGCATTGGTTAAAAAATTACACTTTGAATTATGGACGTAAAGATAGAAGAGTCGTGGAAACAGCATATTGGCGGTGAGTTTGAAAAGCCTTACTTTGCCAATCTTATCAACTTTGTACACGACGAATACCGCAACCATACGTGCTATCCGCCGGGACGACTTATCTTCAACGCCTTCAACCTGTGCCCGTTCGACAAGGTTAAGGTGGTGATACTCGGACAAGACCCCTACCACGAGCCGCGACAGGCTGAGGGACTGTGCTTCTCGGTGAGCGACGGAGTGCCGTTTCCGCCCTCGCTTATCAACATATTCAAAGAGATTGAGAACGACCTCGGCACGCCGATGCCGCAAAGCGGAAGCCTTGTGCGCTGGGCACAGCAGGGCGTGCTGCTGCTAAACGCCACGCTGACCGTGCGCGAACATGCTGCCGGAAGTCACCAGCGGCGCGGCTGGGAGGAGTTCACCGACGCTACTATCAGCGCACTGAGCAGAGACCGCGACAACCTGGTGTTCATCCTCTGGGGCGGTTATGCCCGCAGCAAGGCACAGCTCATAGACAACTCGCGCCACTTGATACTGCAGTCTGTCCACCCGTCGCCGCTGTCGGCCAACCGCGGCGGATGGTTCGGCAACCACCACTTCAGCCTGACCAACCAGTATCTGCAGCAGCACGGCATGGATCCGATAAAATGGTGAAAAAACGACATTATATCACAATAGACAACGAATATGGATTTACCGATAATACAGGTGGGCGACGTGCTTGTGTCGCCCGACATTATAACAGAGCAGTTCTGCTGCGACCTCGATGCCTGCAAAGGCGAATGTTGCATTGAAGGCGACGCCGGAGCGCCTGTAACGATGGACGAGATAGGCGGCATTGAGGATTCGCTCGACACGGTGTGGACCGACCTTTCGGCCAACGCACAGGCCGTGATAGACCAGCAGGGCGTGGCTGACATCGACCCGGAAGGCGAACTCGTAACGAGCATAGTCAACGGCAAGGACTGCGTGTTTACGTGCTACGAGAACGGCTGCTGCCTGTGTGCATTAGAAAAGGCTCACCGCGCCGGCAAGACAGAGTTCTGCAAGCCCATAAGCTGCGCTCTCTACCCTATCCGCGAAAAGAAACTTTCCAACGGCCTGACCGGCCTCAACTATCACCGTTGGAGCATATGCGAGGCTGCACGCGCCAAAGGCAAGGAACTGGGACTGCCCGTGTATAAATTTCTGAAAGAGCCGCTGACACGCCGTTTCGGCGAGGAATGGTATGCCGAACTAGAAGCCACCGTTGCCGAGCTGCACAAGGCAGGGATGATTTAAAAGCACCGGTATATATACCATAAGATTGCATAACAGCAATTCTTTACAAACACACAACCTTAATAAGCAATCTGCTAAAGAACCTAATACCTACAAAAATGAAAGCACTGCGCCGCTACATATTGCGCTTGCTGACTATAATATTAGCGATAACTTTTCCGCATGCAAAATGCGGTGCAGAATTCTTTTGCCGAATAAACAACTTCAGTACAGACAATGGTCTGGTGCAGGCCAGACTATCAAACGCAGTTATAGACCGTATGGGGTTTCTATGGTTTGCGACATGGAATGGACTTGTAAGATTTGACGGATACTCTTTTTTCACATTCAAGCCTATTCTAAACTCTGACGGAACAATATTTTCAAACCGTATATACAACCTAAAAGCAAACAGTGCAGGAAATATATGGTGCATATCGTCGAACAACAAACTCAACTGTTTCAATACTACAACCAACAGATTTTCTGACGCTGAGAAATATATAAAAGAAATCAGGGGGAAACGGGTGAAAACCATTACGACGAAGAAACACGATGCCTCATGGGTTGTCTTCAAAGACGGATCGTGTCTGAGACTTACAGACAACAATTGGGAATACGACTACGTGTTCTTAAACAGCAACAGCAGAATACTTAAAGGATGTAAGGCCGAAGGCGTGAAATACGACAGCTACGGCAACGAATGGATAATAACGGACAAAAAAACAATAAACTTCACCACAGGAATATGTGTCAACGGCAGATATAAGCACATAGTATGCTCAAATAACACCACATACCTGATATCAGTAGAAGGACACATTGCCGCCATAAAAAAAGACCAGACAATAAAAAAATGGAAACTGACCAGATATAAGATAAATACCGAATACGCAGAGACTGTCGGCAATAACATGATAGCCATTGCCACAGACAAAGGCATCTTTGCATTTGACACCAAAAAGCAAAAACCAATAGTAACAAATCTTTCCATAAAAGGCAACGAAAGTATAAAATATCTTTATGCAGACAAGAAAGACAGACTGTGGGCTTTTTCCGATACAGGTGTAATGTTGGCTGACCTGAAATCAAAAAACATAAAAATACTGAAAACGCAACCCTCCACGTCAGCAGGAAAAATTAAAAACCCACAACTCATATTTGAAGACAGCAGGAATAATCTGTTCGTAAAGCCTCCATTAGGAATCCTTTCATACTTTGACGAGCAAACCCAAAGTCTGAAAGAGTTAGAGTTTTATGAAAATAACAGACAGCAAACACCTCAGATGAAAAATCTGAAAAAGTTTCTGACAGACCGTTATGGCAACCTCTGGCTGCTCGGAGAGCATAAGACGACCTGTATCACATTCCATGAAAAACTGTTTGTTCATGACAACAATTACAGCAATAACGAGACAAAAGCCCTGTATGACGACATGAACGGAACTTTGTGGAGCGGTGATAAAGCAGGAAATATCATATTAAAAAACAAGCAAAACGGAAATATTGCATATCTGCGGCAAGACGGAAGCGTAAGCGCTGAACCTGAACAGATATGCAATTCGCCCATACACTGCATAAAAAAAGACAACAAGCAACGCATATGGGTAGGCACCAAAGGCAATGGTGTGTTCATACTCACACCAACAAGCCTGCATGGCAGGACACATTACAGAATAACACACTTGACACACGACAAAAGTAAGAAAGGCTCGCTATGCAGCGACAGCATATATGACATCTGTCACGACAGCAAAGGAAATGTATGGCTCGGCTCATATGGACAGGGGCTGATCCATGGGTTGGAGACGCCAGAAGGATGGATTTTCCACAAATACAGGGGCACGCACTCGACCGACAGGATAAGGTGTATCATCGAAGCAAAACCAGGCATACTGCTAATCGGTACGACAACGGGCTTGGTTACGGCTGACGTAAGAAAGAAATACATAGCCCTGTTCTATACAAACAAATACCGCAAAGACAAAAATGGACTGAAAGGCAACGACATAATGAGCATTATAAAAGCAGGGAAAAAAATCTATGTCTGCGTCTACGGAAGTGGTGTAAGCGAAATAGCACAAGAGAATCTTCTGAGCTGTCATATAAAATTCAATAACTATATGATGCCGACATCGGCAACAGCCGACCAGATAACCACAGCCACCACAACAGGCAGAAACATCTATATTGTATCAGAAAAAGCAATCTCAATGTTCAATACCTTGTCAAAGACATTCCGCATATATGACAGCAGCAACTTTATAGGAGACTTTAATCTTTCTGAAGCAAAGCCGGTTGTAGCCGATGGATATATAACTATAGGTACAAGCTGCGGCACAATGACCTTTCCAGACAAACTTGAAGCTTACATAAAAAAGCCGGCCGATATTGTATTCACCGGCATACAATATCAGAACGACATGAACATGAAGCCGCTGAATGACATCACCCAACTTACTATTATGCCACAGGAAAGGAGTTTCTCACTATATGTTTCATCACCCAACATAACCGGAATATCAGACACAAGATACCGCTATATGCTTAAAGGGTACGACCGCAGCTGGAATTACACCGAAAACGGCCAACATTCGATAAACTACAGCAACCTTACACCCGGAGAATATGAACTTGACGTAGAAGCTACCACAGGAACATGGGGAGACGAAAAAGCAAGAAAGAGCATACAAGTGAAAGTCGTTCCACTGTTCACAGAAACCATATGGTTCAAACTTTCACTGATTGCCTTTGTTGTATGCGTAATAGTGGCAATGGCGTTCGCAATAGCATACTTAAACAGAATGCGCCACATAATACAACACAAATACAGCCTGCTGATGGCCATTGACAGCGTAAAGATGAAAAAGCAGCCACAGGCCACAATCAACAAGGAATCAGAAGACATGACATTTATAACCAAACTTACAGAGGTTATTACTGAACATATCGACGAGAGCCGAATGCCGGTTGAAGAGCTGGCACGGAATTTCAACATGAGCCGCACGGCTTTCTACAACAAGATGAAAGAGACCACAGGCCTTTCACCATCTGACTTTATAAAACAGATAAGAATAAGACAGGCTCTCAGAATCATAGACAGCGAAAACATCAGCATAACAGAGGTTGCCTATCGCACGGGCTTTTCTGACCCTAAATATTTTGCAAAGTGCTTCAAGGCTGAGATGGGCATGACACCTACACAATACATAACCGAAAGAAAAAGCAACAGCAGAAAAGGCTAAAACAGCAGTGCCCAGTGTCATAGAAAAATAATGCCCAAACCAGCAATTTTGCCTCTGAAATCTTATGATCTTTAACCAATTGCTGATTTGGGCTAAAATATCAGTCTGCTATATCAAGGACTTTGTCATAATTACTTTTTAACTTAATTTTCACTACAGACAAGGAAGTGAATGGCAGTTTCTTTGGTAAAATGACATTAATGCCGTTACCATAAGTTTCATTAAACTCAAGGCTACGTTCACCATCAGGTGTCAACATCACAACAGAAGACACATTGTCTGGATCTATATACAACAACACATTACCCTGCGAATGGTCCTTAACAAACATATAAATATAATTATCCTTCTTGGAGACATATCCGTTGTATATCTTCTGAGATGCCGGTTCTGTTCCGTAAACAGCCTCAGAATTGACAGCCATCCATTCAGAAATATCTTTCATGCGGGCCACAGCAAGCTCAGGAACATCTCCATCTGCATCAGGCCCTATATTCAGCAAATAATTTCCGCCTTTAGACCTGATTTCAACAAGTTTCTCTATAAGCTCGGCAGAGCTTTTCCAATACTCTTTCGTATCCAACACGCTGTATCCCCAGCTTTCAGCCATAGTAGCCGGACATTCCCAAACCTTTTCGTTCTTCTTCTCAGGAATCCTGTTATCTGCCATTTCAACGACATCGCCAACATCATTGCCTACCCGTGTGTTTATAATACAATCAGGCTGAATGCGCTTGATAAACATCTCTAGGTCTATACTTTGCTTTAAGGTTGTCAGCTCTGGAGTGTCAAACCATATCATACCAATCTTGCCATAATTAGAGAGTAGCTCTTTCAGCTGCGGCTTAACCTTTTCATCCAGATACTTCTGATATGACAAATTTGTAGTATCAGGAAAATCCCAGAAATTACGCCTAGGCTCTCTTGACACTGCATTTGCCTCATACCAGTCTCTTCCTAAAGAATAATACAGACATAGCCTTATGCCCTCCCGCTCACAGGCTGCAGCCAATAACTTTAAAGGATCCTTCTTATACGGAGTGGCTTTAACAATATTATAGTCGGAAACTTTGCTGTCATACATAGCAAAGCCGTCATGATGCTTTGTCGTATATACTATATACTTCATACCGGCCATTTTTGCCATATCCACTATTTTGTCAGCATCAAAGTCGTCAGGCTTAAACGTATCGGCCAGCTTACTGTAATCTTTTATCGGAATCTTGTTCAGCAGCATGATATGCTCACAGTACGGGTTGATATAACGCTCGTCCTCAACAGGTTTGCCATTCCATTTTCCAGCCGCCACAGAATAAAGTCCCCAATGAATAAACATTCCAAAAGCAGCATTGCTAAACCATTCTGTATTGTCCTTACATTCGTTGGTTTTCTTCAGCGGAATACACATATTCCATGAATGAGGCTTACCCTCTGAATTTTTTGTGGCAAAGAACACATGTGTGGCAACTCCATTTTCCGTAAGAACCCAAGGACGCTCTGTTGCTGACCTTCTTACAGTTTTTCCATTGTCAAGCAATATCTCATTGGTAATCGCAACAGGATTCTTTTCAACATTCCACTTTAAGCCATCCTTTGACTCTGCATAATAAATTCCCTTATCCGAGAATTTCCTATCATGATCAAGCATGAGTGCACGGAAGCGGCCATCTTCATACCAGATTGTAGGATCCTCTGCCCCTATACCCATATTCAATGGCTTATCTGATATCCTCTTATACGGCCCAGACCAATGTTCAGCAAAAGCAACGCTGACAGCATGTTTCTTCAATCGTTCCACACCTTTATAGTACAACATCACCCTGCCGTCTTCAAATACAAACGGTGCAGGATTTGACACAAGATATTGTTCCCAGGAATTAGGCACTACGTCAAGAATTGGCTTGTCGAACCTTTCCCACGGACCATCAAGTGACTTTGATATAGCTAGTCCGATTCTCTCATTCTGATGAGCCTCTATCTTTTTCGGCGACTCGCTTGTAACCTGATGTTTCTCGTCAGGCATGTCACCTTTGTATGTTGTTCCTGTGTAAAACAGCAAGTATGTGTCACCATGCTTGCGGATTGCAGGATTATGGGTCATCTTGCCATCCCAATATTGCTCGCCTCGCGGCGGCAAGGCCACATCAGAAAATTCATATGGTCCTTCTGGTGTGTCTGACACAGCATGGACAATCTCGGAATTAGTGAGCCAATGATTCTTAAAAGGTAAGTCTATCGGCCAGCGTGAGGCAAACATATGATATTTGCCGTCGTCACCCTTTATCACCGAGCCACACCACACCCAATAGTCCTTCATATAGAAGCCATATTTTTCGTTAGTAGGCAGTATACGGTCACGAAAAGTTTGGGCTTTTGACACTCCATGAATAGTCAAAAGCATAATAAATAAAGCTAAAGATATTTTTTTTGTAATATTGTTCATTTTATTCATAATGCATTTCATGAATATTATTTACTTAATAAAAAAGCTGGAGTTAAAGGATTAGTTTATAACTTGTGCATATCGGTATCATTGCCCAATAATGGTTCCATTGTAACTGACACCAAATACGTCTCCGCCGTTGAAAGCCTCTGGGCGCATGTCCTTTTCAGTTGGGACAACCGACACGCCATCAAAATTTATGTTGCGCGCATGTCGAACATAAAATCCGTATGACGGCAAGCCGTTACGCTGGAACTTATGGGCGTCAGGATAGCCGGCTTCATTCTCGCCTACAATCTGATTCACCATGTCTGCCGTGCCTCCTCCTTGCATCTCTATTTTGAAATTACGTATACAGACATCCTCTATAAGATAACCCGGTATGCCTGATATAAATGAGCCTTGACGGAAATTACGCTTGCCCTTTACATTCTCTATCAATATGCGGTGCAGTTTTCCCGGCTTAGGTTTGGCAGTGCCTGGAACAACGCGTCCACGGTTGCCTATACGCAAAAAGACAGGACAGCGAGCCTGATCTATTGTTATGTCAGTCAACATAATGTCAGACACGTTACCGCCGTCTACGGTAGCAATTGTTATACCGGTACTGGCCTCATGTCCTTCTATGGAAACCATAGATTCAGGAACACCTCCCAACACACAATTTCTAACAAAGATATCAGAAAAGTCGCCCTGAGTGTCGGTTCCTATTTTGAATGCGTTGCATGTGCTTACGAACGTCGAATTCTCAATAAGAATATTTCGCGAAGGAAGCGAGCTTGCACCTTTTATACACATAGCATCATCCTCGGCATTAATTACACAATTTCTGACTATTACATTGGTGCATCCGTCTGGGTCAAGACCGTCATTATTATAGTTGGCCTGATTCTCAACCCGAATGCCGTCAAAAATAAGATCTTTACATGCCAGATAATTCTGCATCCATGAAGCTGAATTGCGCAAAAGTATATCCTGCAACACCACACGTGTACATTCTATCATACGTATCCCTAACGGACGATCCTTTATAGGCCCGGTGGTTTCTGGACTTGAGAAGTTTGCCTTTTCTCCACGAAAATAAATCTCGCCTTGTCCTCTTATACCTACGCAGTCAGCCTTCTCTGCGTAAATCAGCGATTGGCGGAAACCATAATTCTCGCTCATTACGCTTTTAAACGACTCTATCATGTCGGGATAGTCATTGATATCTGTGCTACCAAGTATTTTTGAGCCTTCTGCAACCTCTATCATCACACCACTCTTTATTCTGATTGTTCCGGTTACATAACTCCCCTTTGAAAAAAGGACTACTCCACCACCAGCGACCGAACATGCGTCGATAGCTTTCTGTATCGCAACTGTATTTATTGTCGTGCCATCTCCACAGGCGCCATAATCCTCAACATAAAAAATTCTCTCCGGCACTTTCCATGGCTTAAGATTGACGGTAAGGCTATCTGCCATCCTTTCAAGTCTAAGTTTCATCTGCGCTGTCCATTTTTCTTCTTGCGAATAAACAGACAAGCAGTTTATAAATGCCAAAAATAGCACTCCAAGAAATGTGCTAAAACTGTTCTTCATATTTCAATAATAATATTACATTTTTTATATATAACGTATCTGTGCTTTTATGTCATCCTATAATTTTATTTTCCCAAAATGTTGAATCAGGCATTTGCGATATCAAAAATTCGCAAACACCTGATTACAAACATCATAAATAAAAGCCAAACATAAAAAAAATCATATTATCTTACCAAAACCTTACGGCTCTCATTGAAGTCATCTCCAATAACCTTTATCATTATCATGCCCTTAATTCCGGAAGGAATGCTTAATGAGGTGTTGCTGCCGATAAAATCATTGAAAACAATCATCCTGCCGCTTACATCATATATACCTACACGATATTCTGCCATGGCAGGAGCATCCTTAACCGTAACAATCAGCAAACCATTACCGACAACACACACGTCAAGGCGTCCGCTTGGAGACTCAGAAACTGTTATATCTCGTATTTCCGTTGTTGAAGATGTCTCGAAGCAACCCAAGTCAGGTGCCAAACCTTCGTACTTAATACCGACAGAAGAACGGCTTTCGCCTGCATAAGGAGCCACCTCGCTGCCCTTGTCTATCAATTTTGAGTTGCCGTCTGCTATGCGCATAAAGTCAAGTATAGGTAATGTGCCGTCTTCAGAACGCTCGCCGTCTGTTCCTGTTGGATCTATACTTTTGTAATCAGAAGGCAAAGTATTGAAGTCGCAGGTAATCTGAGTACCCTTAATGCTGTAAGGAGCGTATGCAGATTCGTTGCGGTCTGCAATGCCGTCGCTTATTGCAACACAGTTTGTAAACCTTATCTCATGACCTGAAGCCACCGGCTCGTCGAGTCTGTATGTATAATGGCTCTTGTTACTGAGGTCCTTAGCTGAGTATCCGGTACAGTTGTTCAATATCATGTTGCCCGTATTATGGTTCTGGTCGAAACCTTTGGTCAGGTTGTTGAATGCCAGACAGCGGTTCATAATCACGTTATTTCTGCCCTCATCACTGCCTAGCTTAAATCCATTACCGTTACCTTTGCTAACAGTCCCATTTTCCAGATAACCATTGTCAAATGCCCAACAATTATCGTATGTAGTAGTTATGTCATCGGGGAATCCTCCTGTTTTAAATATAAACTGATCCCATCCGTCATCTGAATTTTTCCATGCACGACAACCATAGAAATAGTTTCCGTCACCATGAGATATCTTAACAGCAAATCCGTCAGCGTTGCCCATTTCCGGATCAATATTAAAGTATGAATCACAGTTTATCACCTTATTATAAGCAGCAAGATTCTTCATCTGCAAACCAGTATCCTGATTACGGTAGAAAGAGCAGTTTTCTATTATATTATCATGTGCCTGATGCACGCTGTCTTTACATTCATTATATCCTCCGCCTGAAGGTTTGTTACGCTCAATGAGCATGCCATTGTCACCTGCACCACAAATATCAAGTCCGTAGAAATGCCAATAACTTCCGCTGACACGTATACCTTGATTGTTATCATCAAGCTTCATTGACGAAAAGTCAAGCACCGCACGTCCCCCATTTGCAAATACGGAAATCATACCGCTGTTAGGCTGACCTATTTTACCTATGTTTATTCGTGAGTCATATTGGTATGTTCCTGCATTCATAAAGATAGTATCACCCGGTACAACCTTTTCTACAGCTTTATGGAGTGAATAGAAAGGTTTCTCTGCAGAACCGTCGGCTGTAGCATCATCGCCAGAAGGGTCGCAATAATAAACATTGTGTGCATATTCAGGCACTATTATCTCGCCCGTAGTAAATTCTTTCTGTTGCCCATAGCTTATGCCAACCTCGTTAACGGCATACGCGCGGAAGAAGTATTTTGTTTTTTGCTGAAGCGCGATAGATGCACTAAACTTGTTATCTGACAAGTATGCCTTAACCTTTTCACCGTTGAAATCGGGATTTTCTGATATCGAATAGCATATTCCTACTTCTTTTGTTTCAGCTCCGCCATTATCCTTTATCTCGCCCCCGGCAAGAACATATATGAACTTTTCATCGGCAAAATTGTCTTCTATGATGTCTACAGTCTCCACTACTGCCAACGTTGCAGGCTGAGTGGTGAATGTCTTAGTCTCGCCATAGCCCACACCAGCTAATCCCATTACGTAAGCTCTGCAATACACCTTTGTATCAGCCGGAATTCCGCTTAGTGTCACAATAAAGTCTTCTTCTGTAGCCTTAACCACGTTGTTTTCAACTGTAGGCATATCGCTGTCCGTAGCCCAGCATACACCCCACTCTGTGATGCGCTTGTCGCCTTTATCTGTTATGTTGCCGCGTACGTCGGCTGAAGAAGAAGTTACGTTATTAACATCTCCTGTGACAATAGTGGCTGGTGTGCCTTCAGGAAATGCCGTAACACGTATATTATCAACATCAACATCTCCCTTCGTACTTTCGTTCGCTATCTTTATACGGTTAACAGAGCGGTCATTAATGCTCACCAAATTATGAATTTCTGTTGTAACATCCTTGATTTTTTCCCATGAAGCACCGCTGTCTTTTGACACATATACAGCAATTTCACGCCCAGTTCTTCCTTCATTAAACGAAACACTAACCACACCCTGATCAAGCACTGGTGTTATCACATAGGAAGTGCCTTTAAGCATACGCAGCGCACGGGCAGATCCGTCAGTGATATAAGTCTCGTTTGTGCTCTTATATGCATTTAGATATACCCATTCGCCCTGACCCTCAACCGTAAATTTAGCCTCCGTTGTCACTTCTTCTTTTGACTGAGGATAGGTTCCGGTGTTCTCAAAATCCTGAATAAAATACGGAATGTCAAGGTTAGACACAATAACGTTTCCATCGCCGTCTGTACCATCAAGTTTGGTCAAAAGTACTTTATCCACATAAAAGCTGCCGTTAGATGTTGTACGTATTCGTACATATTTTGCCTTGGCGTCATTAATCTTCACCACATGCTTCGTCCACTCAGTTGTTTCTTTATAAGACTCTACCTCAGTCCAGTTTACATTATCGGGCGACGTCTCAACGTATGCCTCGCGATTCATGTCGTAAGCATAATATATCAGGGTACCAGCACCATCTGTAAGTTCTGGCAGGGTAATGCCTGATTTGCTTGAAAAAAGAATACTGTATGAACCATCATAGGCCTGGTCGGTTACATGCACGTTTTTGTTAGTAGTCCACATTCCTGTCGTAGATGTTACAGTAGCTGCTTTCGTAGCCCAAGCCTCAGCCTCAAAGCTTTCTGTCCTGTAGTCGTATGTCTGCGCCCAAATTCCTCCAGGCATAAATGCCACAGCTGCAAAGACGCACATACGCGTTAGTCTGTTAAGGTAATTTTTAATGTTCATAATAAATAGATTTGTTAGTAAAATAGTAAAATTTTCATATGCAAAATTAAGCCTATATATAGCCCTTATGGTGTATTTTTAGTCAAAACAAGGTGGAAAATACGTCAAAAGGCAATAAAAACTGCCAAAATAAGAAATAAATATATAATAAAACGAACTATCCAAACAATCTGCCACACAAAAAAGAAGGCCCCGCCGGACAGCAGTTCCGGGCGGGGCCTCACCATAAATAAAAGCCAGACAAATTTACTTCACGATAGTTTTTGAAACCACCTTGCCGTCGGCAGTCTTGCCAGTAACGATGTTGACACCCTTGCGGTAGGTGTTGAGCTTAACACCGTCGGCAGAATAGATGCCTGTAACTGTTATGGCCTGACCGGCCTCAACGCCGTCGATGCCTACAGTTCCTTCAGATGCCTTTCCGGCCTTGCTCAGTCCGCCATACTCGTTGACAGCCTGAATAAGATATTCATCGCCGTCAGTATAGCTGCAAGATGTGGCAGTGGTGAATCCTTCCACGCTGCCGTTCTTGGTTATAACGTAGCAGATAGCATAAGGCACGGCATCCCATGTGATGGTCTGCTCAGACTTGCTGATTACCGGAACAGGAGCGTCGCATGCCTCTGTGATAATCTCCGGCTGCCAGTTGTCGTCGCCTGAAAGCACGTTCTTAACAGTGTATTGTGCTGCCTCTTCGTCGGTCAGAGAGTTCTTTGCATATCCCTCCACCTTCTGAGTCTTGTCGTCGTCGGCATAATAGTAGTAATAGCTGCGGCGCTGTGACAGGTCTACGGGGTTGCCCTCGCCGTCAACGGTGTTGTAGTCGGCAAAGATAGCCGGTATTGCACCCATTGTCTCATACCATCCTGTGGCAGGTATGGTAACCTCAGCCTTGGTGTTGATAAACACGGTCTTAGGCTGGTCGTGCCACGGGCGTCCGAGCCATACAGAAGTTTCTGAAGGCACGCCGGGAGCGGTAATCACGTTGTTCATGAACACATAGCCCCACTTAGAGTCGCTGTTGTGCGACGGAGCAACGATGTATCCGCCGTCCTTGCGCACGATGTTGAGCGTGTCGCCGTCGAAATAATAGTCGCCGTTGTTGTAGATAAAGTCTACCGCACCCTCTATGAAGCAGTTCTTGACATAAGCACGGCAGTGAGAGTCGCTCGGCGTAATCCATGTATCCTGATAGCTGTACATGCCGCAGTTGTTGAACACAAGGCGGTCGTTCTTGGTGTTAAGGGCCAGAGCCTGAGGTCCGGCATTCTGCTCAACGCCATAAGAGTTTACGAAGCTTATGCCCTCGAAGTAGAGGTTCTCGGCACGTGCCACGAACGTAGCGCCTACGTCTACGTGCAGCGCATTGTCGCCTCCGCACAGCTTATCGTCGCTGATAGACACCTTGTTGCGGTCTTGTCCGATGAAATGGAGATAAGGCTTCGATTCAGGCACATCTACATGCTCCTTGTAAACACCTTCCTTGATGAAGATGAGCCACGGCTTTACGCGTCCCTCGGGAGCTGCGTCTACGGCAGCCTGCACGGTTGTGTAGTCGCCGGTTCCGTCCTGTGCAACCACAGCATCGTAAACACGTGCCTCGGGCTGCTTGCGCTCCATTGTGGTGAAGGTGAGACTTACGCCCTCGAAGGCGTTGCCCGTGCGGTCTTCAATGGCTCCGGCAGGCAGTGTGAACGTATAGTCAGTAGAATATTTCAGACCTGTATATTTATATACAACTGTCTTTCCGCTTACGGTAGGAACAATCTCCTCACCGTCGAGAGTTGCCTTTCCGTCGTTGGCGGCAGCCACAACTTTCTCGTTGAACGTAAGTATCACAGAACCGTTGGCCGTAACGTCCTTAGCCTTGTCGGCAGGAAGTGTAGACACCAGTTTGGGCGCCTCGCCGTCGTCAACGATGTTTCTGTCAGCCAGCACGAATATTTCTGCAACGGCAGTTCCGTCGAGATTGCTCTCGCTGCCCACGAGCTCTGAAGTCCAATCAGGCATGAAGCGTATGTAAACGCGGTCTTGTCCGGCAGCGTCGGCAGGCAGGTCGAACTCGCCTTCAGCCCATGCGCGGTAAGGCAGAGTGTATGTGCCAAACTTAGTGTATGTCTGTCCGTCAATGCTGTATTCGGCATTTACAATGCTGTGAGCGTTGAAGTCGTCACCAACGGCAGCCGAAAGCTTGATGTTAGAATATTCTTTTGTAGAGAACGAAATCTCAAAATAATACTTCTCGCTGAGATCTCTCCACACGCGTGCGGCATACTTTCCGTTCTGTCCGCCCTTCTCTGATCCGCATGCGAGCCATGAAGAAGTGAGGCCCTCGGCATTGCGCAGCGACAGCAGTCCGGCGTTGTCGCTCTCAGCCTTATAGTCGGCAGCGCGCTCCTTGGCAGGAGTATCGCTGTAAAGGTCCCATCCTACGATATAGTCAGCGCAAGAGAATGTGGCTGTAACCTGCTTGTCGCCGTCCATGCTTATCTCGCGCACTGCGTCGGTAGAGTTGTCTTCCCAGTTGGTGAATGTCAGAATGCGGTTGTTGAGAACAGTGAGCTTCACGTCGGTTCCTTCCTCATAATAGTGAACGCCGTCAACGACATTGCCCTCAGGGCTGAACTGAACGAGGTTGGTGTTGGCTCCGCCTTCAAGTGTGAGGTTGAGCGCATAAACGTTGTTCTTGGTGTAAACGGCAGTGAGCGATGTGTTCTCTGAAATCTCGAATGTATAGGGATTTTCGGTAGAAACCACCTCACCCTTGTCGTTGTTCCACGACTGGAAGTGATATCCGAAGTTCTCTGTGGCAGTAACGGTGATGCTTGTGCCCTCGTCGAACTCTGTTCCTGAAGGATTAGAAGATACGTTGCCGGCACCTTCCATGCCCGACTTAACCGACAGGGTGTATACGGGAACGGCAACAGGAGTGCCCTCAAAGTCGGCAGTGATGCTTACGTTGTTGATGGCGAGCTGCTTGCCTGCGTTGAGGTTATATACATAAATGAATATCTCGAGCTTGTCGGTGAGCGTTCCGAGCTGCGAAAGATCGTAGTCGTAGCTTGAGAAAGCCGGGTTTCTTTCAGGATTTACATTCGATGCAATGGCCACTTTCTGGTCGCCGCTTACGGCATAGATGTCCATTGTACCGCCGCTTGTACCACATTTTGCAGCGTTGAACGTAATCTTTTTAGGTGTGAAATTGATGCCTTTCTTGGGCACAACGGCAAAGCTGATGAACGAGTTTTCGTCCAGAGCGTTGTTGATTTTCTCTGTGGGTTCGAGCTTTGACATCACCTCAGGGTCGCACTTCTGTGTGCCGTTGAGCGTAAGTTTGCTGCCGAGAGTGTAGCCTGTAGACGACAGTGCCTCGGGAACAGAAGCCTCGGCAGAGGTGGGATTAGACGCACCTTCGTTGAAAGGCCATGCCACTGTGGCGTCCTTAGCGCTGATGCCCTGTGAGCTTTCGTCCTTTTCGGCGCTCACAGTGAGCTGCTTCAGGTTCCAGTTGCTCACCAGTCCGTTGCCGGCTATGAGACGTACTATCACCTTGTCCTTGTTGTTGGCTGACAGCTTCACGGTGTTTTCGTTGTATATCCACCAGTTGGGGGCTGTGGTGCCCTTGCCGGCATCAATCCATGTCTCGCCGCCGTCGGTTGAGAACACGGCCTCGATGGCAGCCTCAGCGTTGCCGCCGTAGCCTATGGCATAGGTAAGAGAGATGTTCTTGTAGCCCGTTGTGGGGAAAGACACCTCATAATATACATTGTGCTGCGAGGCATCGGTGTAGTCGGTGATGTTGTTTGCCTCGCTGTTCTCAATGCGCATCACCTTGTCGCCGTTGCTGTCAGATACCTGCCAGTATCTTGACTCCGACTGTGCCGACAGCATGTAGCTGCTTTGTTCGCCCTCGAATACGTTGGGATAGAAGTAAGGTGCCTGGTCTTTAAACCATGTTGCACTTATCTCTGCCCACTCGTTGCTGTTGGGCACGTAGACCGTCTTGCCGTCTACGTCGGTTTTGTCATAGCCGCTTGCAAATGTCCATTCTGCGAGCTTAGCTTCCGTCTGCGCCAGGGCACCGGTCGGGAAGCACAGCGACGACAGCATGACGAGCAAGCCGCATAAGCTGATTTTTACGCTTTTCATAATTGTTTACTGATTGTTTTAATATAGAATTTTAGTTGTTTCAACCTTTCCGTCGGCATATTCCTTCTTAACGATGTTAAGTCCGGGACGCATGTCCTGGCGCATTGTGCCGTCTGTGCCATAATATATTGTGCGCACGGGAGCGGCATTCTGTGTCAGCTCTGAGCTGATGCCTGTGGTAGAGTCGACGGCGATGCCGTGTATCGTAACGTCGCTCAGACAGATGGTCTTGCCTGTTGCGGCATTGTTATACCAGGGATAAACGCGTATGCGGAGAGTTTCGCCCTCGTTGACCGACAGCACCGGCATTGAGCATACATACTGCATGTTGTTGGCGGGCATGCTCTTCATCTCGAAGATGTTTACAGGATTGGCGAAGTTTTCTTCCTTCGAATAGTATATCTTGCAGCACATGCCGTTGCCGCCGCAGCCGCATACGAACATCGACATAGAGTCAACCTTGAGCGTAGTGCCCTTTGCCGGCTGAACGGCAAATTCGATATAGCGGGTTGAAACTTCGTCGATTTCACCGGCAGGCCAGCTTTCGCCCTCGATGACATTGCGTTGTGTCTTGCGTGATGCGTCGAAACCTGTCCACTCGGGCCATGTGGTGTTAGTGTTGGGTGCAGAATATTTCTGAAGTGTCATGCCGCTGTACGACTGTCCGAGAGTGTTCATCGGACCTGTAACCTCGCATTCATCGTCTTTCTCAAGGCGCCAGTATGCCTGAACGGGCACGCCGCCCTCGAGCACGATGCTTGTGCCTGTAACGGGTATGGTGATGGTCTTGTCGCCGCTGGTTACGGTTATTTCTTCGTTAATGGGGCCTTCTTCGGCAAACTCGCAGCGTGCGTAGAACGTGCCGATCATGTTGCCTTCCTTATAGCTCATGCTGATGCTGCCCGAATAGCTCTCGCCGTCGGCAGACACCTGCAGGCCCTTGCTTGCCGTAATGGTTACGTTGCCTTCAGCCGGCTGAAGGTCGAAGCCGCTTATCTGAAACTCCTTTACAACGGTCTGTCCCTTGTAAGCCTCACCGAGGTCGGCCTTCGACGGATTGACGCTGAGGTCGCTCGTCAGGTTGATATACTCGGTCAGAATGCCCTGCTTCTGCAGGAGCTGTGCGCAGAGGCGCGCAATCAGAGTGGCTCCCATGGCCGAAGTGTGGGTGCTGCCGTCGCCGTCGAAGAGCAGTTCGTTGGCCTTGGCGTCGCCGTAACTTTCGTAGAGTTCCTTCGTTGCGGTGGTCAGGTCGATGTAAGAAACGCCCATTTCATCGGCAACCAAGCGCATCTGATAGGGATAGTCGTATGTATGGTCGTCCTCGCCAACCTTGTTTCCCTCCTTGATGCCCGATGCAGTGAGCAGCGAGAAGTCGTCGCCCAGGTCGTGACGGCCGTTGCGGCGGATGGTGCTGCCCGTGAAATATTTGCGGCAGATGGCGCCTACGAGCACCGGAGTGGCACCGAGGGCGCGTGTCTCTTCAACATATTTGCGCAGATATTCCTTATAGGTTCCGCTGGCAGTGGTGCCACGATAGTCGGTGGCATCGGCCTTGGCCTGGTCGCCTATGCTCTCGTAGTAGGCTTTAACCTCGTCGCCGTCCATGCCGTCGTTCTTCTCGTCGTTGTGTGCAAACTGTATCAGCACGTAGTCGCCGGGCTGTATCTGCTTCTTGACCGACTCCCAGTAGGCGGCCTCCTCATAGAAACTCTTGCTGCTCGCGCCACTCTTGGCACGGTTGTTCACCGTTACAGCGTCGGTGAAAAACTGCTGGAACATCTGTCCCCAGCCGCGCGTAACGGTTGTCGACTCGCTGTATGTGGCCATCGTTGAGTCGCCGATGGTGTGCACCTTTATGGCCATCATCGACGTTGATACCAGCATACCGGCTGCTAAAAGCGTAGATTTAAAAAGGTTCATAAGTGTAAGTTATTTTTTAAGGTTATAAATTTCGTAGATAGTTTGACGTAGATTTCGGCGGCAAAGATAGTTCTTATTTACCGATGAAATGGGATAAAAATTGTTTAGAAAGGTGGACTTTTCATCATTTCGGGGCTATAAACGCCTGATTTCGGGCGTATTGTTGGTGTGCGGAAATACTGCTGAGATTATGCGGGAAATGGCGGACGGCATATAACATAACGAGCAAGGGTTTTGTAAAAGGCCACGTTTTACAATGCAAAAGGGCATGTTTTGGCACGCAAAAGGCCGTCTTTTAGAAGGTAAAAGACGGCCTTTTGCAACACGCTTATTATCAGACAGTTACAGCGGCGATACTGACATAGGCTGAAAACACTGCAAATCAGCCGCGCTGCGAATATTTTTTACGATAGTCGGACGGCGTCATGCCGGTCTTGGCCTTGAATGTGCGGCCGAAGTATTTCGGGTCGGTAAAGCCTACAGAATATGCAATCTCCGAGAACGACATGCGGCTCTCAACTATCAGCCGCTCTGCCCTGAGGATGCGCATGTGGCGCACGAAGTCGATGGGCGACATGCCGAAGAGCGACTTCACCTTGCCGTAGAACACGGTGCGGCTAAGGGCCATGGCCCTGGTTATGTCGTCTATCTTGAGTTCGGGGTCGGATATGCGCGGCTCGAGATAGTCGACAAGCCGGCGTGCAAACTCCTTGTCGGCATCGGCAATGCCCGGTGAGTCGGCCTTATATATAAGGTGGCCGTCGCCCGCGGCATTGAGCTTGCTGACGTATGCCTGCTGAAGCTGGCGGCGCTGGCGTATGATGTTGTCGACACGCGACTTCAGGTAAGACACGCTGAAAGGCTTGGTTATATAGTCGTCGATGCCCTCGTTAAGGCCTTCTATGCGGTAGTTGATGGCGGTTCGGGCCGACAGCACCACTATAGGTATGTGGCATGTGTCGGGACATGCCTTTATCTTGCGTATCATGGTCATGCCGTCCATCACGGGCATCATGATGTCGGTGATGATGAAGTCGGGCTGGCGGCTCTGCGCCATCTCGAGTCCTTCCTGCCCGTTGCGTGCCTCAAACACATTGTAGCTCGACGAAAGACTGCTTACAAGGAAGTAGCGCAACTCTACGTTGTCTTCAACCACGAGCACGGTGATGCGTCCTGAAGCAAAGTCGAGATCGCTTACGGTGGCAGCAGACTGCGGCATATTGTCAGAAACGGCCATTTCATCGGAGTTTTGTGGCGCTGCATCCACATCGTCGGCAGCGGCATCGAGCTTCTTCAGGTCGAGCGACTTGTTCACGAGTTCGAGCATGCGCACGGAGTTTTTCTTCACAAATTCGAGATATGTACGGGCCTTGGCCGACAGCGGTTCCTCGCTCAGCACCTGACCAACGGGGCCGTCGATGAGCGTCAGAGGGGTGCGCAACTGGTGGGATATGCCCGTGAAGAAGCGCAGCTGGCGCTCCTTGAGCCGCTTTTCCATTGCAACGTTGCTGCGCAGGCGCCACACGTAGAACAGCGAGAATATGACGGAAAGGCCAACAAGCACATACAGGAGCATGGCCCAGCCTGTCTCCCAGAATGTGGGATGAACATATATCTTAAGTTCGCGGGCGTTGTCGGTCCACACGCCGTCGGAGTTGGTGCTCTTCACCACGAGCGTGTATTTTCCTGCGGGGATGTGGCTCAGCGACGCGCTGTGGCTCATGCCCGTGTAGCTCCACTCGCTGTCGAGCTCCTTTATCCTGTAGGCATAGCGTATCAGGCGGTTGCCGTCGTAGTCGAGTGCCGAGAAGTAGACAATGGCGTTGCGCTCGCCTGCCGGAATCTCGAGCACGGTCTTGCCGAGTATTGGCGTTATCTGCTGTTCGCCCTGAAACTGCACACCGCTGAACACTATCATGGGCTTGTAGCGACTCTTCTTTATCTGACCGGGGCGGAACGACAGGTAACCGCCGATGACACCGAGGAAAATCTCGCCTCCACGTGACGACACATAGGGCTGAGCTTCTGTGAAGCCGATGTCTTCTTCCCAGTCGTTAGAGCCATAAATCTCATATTGACCGGTCTTCTGATACAGCTTGTCGAGACTGCTCTCGCGCACGAGCCACAGATTGCCCGCAGCGTCTTCGACAACAGCCTGTATGGTGCCTTCCTCATGCTCTATGCCCTCAACGCGCCTGAACGGGATGTTGTTGCGAAGCAGACTTGACGCCTGTGCAACCTGAAAGCCGCCGCCCATGGTGGTGGCATATATCCGCCCCGACGACCTGCTGACATAAGTGTTGAGCACGTCGGAGGCAAGCAGCGACGTGGTGTCGCCCTGAATATGCGTCGTATAGTAATATCGCATCGACGAAAACTTGTCTACACGATGCGACATGGTAACTATGCCGCCGAACGTTGACGCCACCATTATTCCGCCGGGGGCGGCTGATATGCGGCGCATGCGGTTGTAAGCCTTGTCCTTGAAGGGCGTCATCACGTTGTTGCCGTTGATAAATGCCATGCTGCCGCCGGGCTTCATGGCTGCAATGTTGATGCCTCCTCCATAAGTGGCCACCCACATACGGCCGGCGTCGTCTTCGCAGAAGTCGTATATGCTGTCGCAACTCAGCGACCATTTGTCGGTGTAGCTCCTGGCATAATGCGCCAATCCGTTTCCGCCACGGCCTCCATACAGCACATATATGCCGCGACCCTTGGTGCCAATCCACACATTGCCGTAGCGGTCTTCGCGCAGAGCGTACACGCCCTCGTCGGTAAGACGCACCGGCACACCGGTCAGCCAGCCGTCAGGCGAGAGATACATCATCCTGCGGCTTACGGCATCGGTAACGGTTACATAGCCGTTGTGCATGCCTGTCCATATCCGTCCGCTGCGGTCTTTCATCACCGAGCGCACGTCGGCATCGCGCACCGTGGGCGTAAACTTGAAGCGATAATAGTTAAAATTAACAAGCGTAAGATTGTGATTGCCCGTAAACCAAAGGTTGTTCTGCGCGTCCTTCTTATATTTCAGGATGTAGCTTACGGGCAGACGGTTGCTGTTTTCGGCATTAAGATTGTAAGGAACGAGACATCCGCGGGCTTCATCATAATAAGAGAATACGCCGCCGTTGGGTATCACCCACACCGTGTGGTTGTCGTCTTCATGAAAAACAGGATAACGGCTCGTGGTGCCCATCCATCCGTCTGCTTCCGACTGAAGCCATCGAACGCTGCTTCCGTCTGGCGAAACAAGACTAACACCCGGTCCTGAAGAAAATGCCCAGGCACGGCCCCGACTGTCGGTAAACACCTTCTTCACATCTGCAGACGGCTGCGAAGGATGCTGAACGGACACAAGACGAAAACCTGACGTGCGAGTGCTGAACACGAGCAGCCCCTTGTCACAGGCCAAGGCAAGCTTGTCGGAACCGAAGCTGCACATGCCGTTTATCTTTGTTACCGGTGCAGGAACGCTGATCATGTGCAGCCGGTCGGAATAAACGCCGAAGCGGCCGTCGCGCGATGCGAAATAGACATTGCGCCCCACATGGCACATATACTCAAACTTGAAAGGAAGAAGCACCTTGCTGCCGTAAAGCCCTACGCCGTTGTCGGCAAACACCCACTCACGCCCGTTTCCGTCGGCCATTACTTTTCGTATAGGTCCCCGATATATCGTCTTGCGCGTGTCGATAAGACTGACGCCGCCGTGGTTCTTTATCTTGCCCTCATCTATGCGCAAGTTAATGTTGCCGTCGCCAAGTACCCATGCATGGCCGTTGGGCAGCGATATAATGTTGCGCACCGGAAACTTATGTCTGACCTTGTTGCCGACAAGCACGTCGAGGTCAATATAGCGGCATGTTGTGCAGTCGAACAGATAGGCCTTGCCGTCATAGGTGGAACACCAGATGTCGCCGCAGGAGTTTGGACGGATAAACTTAAGGCGGTTGGAAGTAAGCACCTGGCCCGCACCGAAGTGCTCGCGGAAACGGCTGAACTTATAGCCGTCGTAATTACATAGTCCGTTCCATGTTGAAACCCACATCATGCCATCGTCCGAAAGCCCAAACTCCGATATGTTGTTGGCAGGAAGTCCGTCATCAATGGTAAACGTCCTGACCTTGCAGTATGGCTGCGAAAAACAAGACGAAGCCGTGGCCACAAGCAAGAATGAGGCCGCAAGAATATAAGTAATGATCGGTTTTAAGTAGATTTTCAACATATTCGAATTAAGAAACAAGCGCTGCAGGCAAGTAGGACAAAGCCATGCAGGCGGCCGTCGACCGCCTGTCCATTACGACTTACGGTAGGACATGGGCGACATACCGACATGCTCCTTGAAATATTTTCCCATGAACGACTGGTTCGGAAAGCACATGTCCTGCGATATCTCCTTTATGCTCTTTGTCGTGTTCTTCAGCAAGACACGCAGCTCCATCACAACGTAGTTGTCTATCCAGTCGTTAGGAGTGCGGCGGCTCACCATCTTCACCGTCTCAGAAAGATACTTGGCGGTTATGCACATCTCATGGGCATACCATTCCACTCTTCTCTCCGAGCGGTAGTTCTGCTCTACCAGACGGATAAAGTCAGAGAATATGGCTTCGGCACGCGTGGGCTTCTTGTCTGACCTGAGCTGTATTCTGTATATGGCATTGCTAAGGTCGTAAATCATGGCAGATATGAGCATCCTGACCACATCACGGCGGAAAGGCCTGCTGCCGTCGTCAACCCTATTCTTTATCATTGTGAAATAGTCGACCACATCTTTAACCTCGTCGGGCTGAAGCATGAAGACAGGATGACTGCGCGAGAAGAGAAACAGAGAAGACAGCTCATGAAAGCCCTTAACAATCTCATGAAAGAAATCGTAAGACATCATGATGGCTATTCCCTCAACATCGTCGCTCCTCTGATAGTTGTCAACAACCTGACCTTCGTGTATAATCATGGCCTCACCTGCATGCACACACTGTTCTACGGTGTCGGCAGTATAGCGGAAGCTGCCCTGCAGGCATAGTCCGATAATCAATCCCATGTTGCGGCTCGGCTCACACGGGACAGGCAATTTTCCAAAATTGTCGAACAATATAATATCATCGTCAATACGGCTGAAGTTATATTCCTTAGCAACCGAAAACGTTGAAACAGATATTAATCCCTTTTGTCCCATTTTTCCAAAATTTTGTCTTGCAAAGATAACAAAATATCAGCCACCATCAAATTAAAATCAAAAAATAATCATTGTATCGACAAGGTTTATTTTTTCCATAATATAAGGTGTCAACACCCTTTGCCAAAACCTTGCCGGGCATTGTACAGATAAAAAATCTTGACATGACCACACTTCACCCGGAAACAGACATGAGAAGCCAAAGCAACAACTCACAAACCGACGGCTTCACAAGAAAATTATATTCAAAAAAATATAGCAAATGCCCTTCACGGCACAGCGTGAAAAAGGTAACAGCCTTAACAAGGCTTGGTAAAGGAAAGGGTATCTTCTTATCTCACCAAAAACATATCTCCATAAAAACATATACAAAAGCCAAGATTTTATATGCAAGCCGCAATATGAGCACCTTACATGTTAAAGAATATTTACATACGTTTCATTTTGGCATCCATTTTGCATTAGGCCTCATACATTCACATACAATGTAATATTAACACTTATTTGCGTTATTCACATAAAGCCCAAGAGCTAATTTATCTTTATTTTTGCACGAATAAGGGGGCAGTAGAAATTTAATGGGGATTTTTGTTGCAATTCTATAGAAATTCCGA
>OGUM01000022.1_pt1 | contig 140567 bp, 111 predicted proteins | sample 1553631 | NCBI WGS metagenome assembly OGUM01 (sample SAMEA2580228, study PRJEB22360) | human gut metagenome | biome: human gut; feature: human-associated habitat; material: faeces | place: Denmark | collected 2008/2010 | reverse complement strand
TACGCAGGCGGCGACGAGTACATCCACGAGCCCCATACCGGGGACGTTTGCAGGCGCGCGAGCGGCATCGCCTACTTCACGTGCGCCATCCGATTCCGATAGACAAGGAGAGAACATGCAGAAGAAGAACAAGGTAATGCTCGCAGCGGCCATCGGCATGGTGGCCGTCATTATCGGCAGCACGGCGGTCCGCTGCTCGATCGCGCACACGGTCGAGGAGAGCGCGCAGAACGAAACGCAGGCGCCTGCCGAGAGCATCGTGCAGAATTCCAGTGGCGCCGATGCCGCAGGCACGGCATCCGCCACGGACACATCCGAGGAGATAGCGAAGATGCTCCAGGGCAACGTATGGCAGGCCGAGGGCGCGCCCGAGAAGACCATTGAGTTCCGCGACCGCTCCTTCGTGGAGAGCGACGGATCATCGGTCAAGCTCACCGTGTTCGATGTCAAGGAGGCCGGTGAGGGCAACGGCCAGAAGCACCTCGACATCGACTTCATGCGCGAGGGCGACCCCTACACCACCCCCGCCTCGATCATCGTGGAGGAGAGGGACGGCGTTCTCACCGTTGCGAGCGACGCCTTCGCGATGGAATCGCGCTACGTCCAGGGCAAGCCCGCTGGCACAGCCGTGAGCGTGTCCGGGCTTGCTGATCCCTACACGGGCCTCATCGACGGCAAGGCGGGCGAGCTCGCCTCGGCCGTAGGCTCCTGGTGCGCAGCGCACGCCCCCTCCGCCACCGCCGCCTTCTTCGACGGCGAGGTGTACCTGGACGTGCGCGGCGGGCGCGTGAGCGCGACCTTCCATCTGAACGATGCGGCTTCCACCATCGTCACGGCGGTGTACGAGAACGGCTCGTTCGCCGTGGCCGGATAGGCGGCGTCACATGACAGCGTTCCTCAAACAAGCCATGGCTAGCCGAGGGTTCGCCACGGCGTTCTCGGCGACGGCCCTGCTGTGCGCGCTCATGCTCGCTTGCCCGAACCTCGCCTTCGCCGACATCGCGGGCGACATCAACGCATGGCTCTGCGGGATACTCCGCGACACTTGCAACTGGATATTCTCAAGCCAGGCCGACATGCTCAAGACCATCGGCGCGGGAGGGGTGCTCTCCTCCGGCTTCACCCAGATGCTCGGGCACGCGGGCACCGTCACCATGTACGACCTCGTGCGCGGCGTGTGGCAGCACGCGATCCTCCCCATCGGCTGCGGGATGCTCTCTTTCGTCTTCACCGTGCAGCTCGTGAAGGTGTCGCAGAAGATGGACGGCAACGCCTCGATGCCCGGCGTGAAGGAAGTCGTGCTCATGCTCGTCTTCTTCGCGGTGTTCCTCTTCCTCATACAGAACAGCTTCGATCTGATGGCGGCCATCTATGAGGTGGTGAAGCTCGCCATCGACCGCGTTGTGGGCCTGTTCGGAACCGGCATGCCGCTCGATCTGTCGGCGGTGTCCATCACCACGACCGACGACGATGCGGCGGCCCTCATCGCGATGCTCGTGGTGGCGCTCGTGTCCTGGCTCGTCGTCATCGTGGCCTACGTGGTCGCCCTCGTCGTGAGCTGGGCGCGCGCCATCCAGATCTACATCATGGCGGCTTTCAGCCCCATCCCCCTCGCGCTCACCTCCCTCGACGAGACGCGCCAGATGGGCGTCGGGTACTTGAAGAACTTCCTCGCGGTGTGCCTGGCCGGGCTCATCATCCTGGTGCTGCTTGTGTCCTTCCCGATAGTGCTCGGGGGCCTCAACGCCGCGAGCGCGGGCGTGCCGGTGGTCGATTCCATCGTCGGCGGCCTTTCTTATGCGCTGCAATACCTCGCCATGTGCGTGCTGCTCATCCTCTCGCTCGTGAAGAGCGGTTCGTGGGCGCGCGACATCATGGGAGGCTGACCGGCATGGGAACCAGAGCGCGCGGGCCATAGCGCCCAAGAGCAAACAGAAGACCAGTCAACACAAAGGCGCACACGGCATTTCCCCGTTTACCAACGGCCGCTGCGCCAACGAGGCAAAGGAGACAAGCTATGGCAGAAGAGACTGCTACCCCCAAGAAGAACGTCTACATCTCGCTCCACGAGTCCTTCATCCACGAGGGCATCAAGTATACCGACAAGAAGACCGGCGAGGAGAAGACCTTCAACGTCGTGCGCCTGCCCAAGGACACCATCATCGACGGCAAGGACGTGGGCGGCTGCGAGTTCAGCCCCCTCTACGTGAACCCCTCGAAGTTCCGCGGCGAGCACTGGCGCGACATCCCGCTTCTGGCCGACCGCGAGGTTCAGCTGCGCCGCGACGTGCGCGACATCGAGGGCAACCCCATCGTCGGCGACGACGGCAAGCGCGAGAAGGAGGTCATCAAGGTCACGCCTGACCAGATCAAGACGGCGCTCTCCGAGGCGCGCAAGCGCTACGCGGAGGAGCACGCGAAGGACGATCGCAACCTCTCCGAGCGTGCCGACGCCGCCAAGGAGGCCTCCGATTCCATGGAGAAGGACGCCGAGCGCCCTTTGGACCGTGAGAGCCGCTAGAGGGGTGATGTGATGGAAGCAACCCGAAACAGCATCCCCAGAAAGGCGCTGCACGTCCTCCTGTCAGCGGTGCTGGCGGTAGGGCTCCTCGTGCCCTCGCTCGCGCTCGCGCCCTCCAAGGCGCACGCGGCGCAGGGAGCGACGCTCACCGTCGGCTCAAGAATCGAATACGACACCTACAATACGACCTGGTTCGAGGTGGACGGCCAGCCCGCCTGGTGCGGCAATCCCTCCAAGCTCACGCCCGATGCGGGGACCTACGAGAAGTCCGCGCTCGACGCCATTAGCGGGCGCACCGAGGAGCTGGCGGCCGACATCTGGTTCTCCTACGGATCGCCCGGCTTCGATGCGTCGCTGTGGCCGAGCCAGTGGTACGACGGCGGCTCCATGACGCCCGACCGCTACATGGCTCTTTCCCATATCCTCATGGCGGACACCTATTCCAGCAACGGCAACTACGCCATGTTCGGATGCTCCGAGGGCTTCCGGGACTGGGTACAGTGGAACATCATCGGCTTCGGGGACAGCGGCCAGCTCATCAACGACGACGCCACGGGCCGCAAGATACTCCGCCGTGCGGGCGAGGTGCCCTCGACCTTCGAGCCCTTCATGCTCTACACCGGTTCCTCCACCCAGGTGATCCTCTCGTTCACTTACCACACCACCGTGAAGGTATCGAAGTCGGCGTCCCAGTCCTGGGCGCAGGACGATCCCGACTACACGCTCGCAGGGGCCGTTTACGGCATCTATGGCAGCCACGCGGACGCGCAGGCCGACCGCAACCGCATCACCACCATCACCACCGATGCGAGCGGTGCGGGAGAGTCGGGCAGCCTCGGGGCAACCCGCGACACCTTCTACGCCAAGGAGGTGCGCGCCTCCTCCGGCTACGTGCTCGATGGCAACGTCTACGAGGTGGGCCCCGGCAACGACTACACGTTCGCGTCCGCAGAGCCTCCCATCACCGTGCGGCTCGTCCTCAAGAAGTTCGACGCCGAGACAGGGCACGAAAGCCCGCAGGGCGACGCAACCCTCGACGGGGCGCTCTACCAGGCGAGCTACAAGCGGGGCAGCGGCACCGAGACGGTCAAGGGCGAGACGAATGGCGCTACCGTGGTGTTCGAGGGCATCCCCCTCGGCGACATCGAGGTGCGCGAGCTCGACCCGTCCGGCGGCTACCTGCTCGACCGCAGGAGCCACCATCTGCGCGTGACGGCTGCGGACGCCCAAAGCGGCTCCGCCCCCACCCATGACGGCTCCGCCGTCATCGAGGTGCAGCCGCAGGGCGAGTTCGGAGAGGACCCGCAGCGCGGGGGCTTCATCGTCGGCAAGGGCGACGCGGAGCGCTACGAGCACGAGGACGGCGAGTTCTGGAACTACGCCCAGGGCGATGCGACCTTCGAGGGCGCGGAGTTCACGGTGTACAACCGCTCCGCCAATCCCATCTGGTACGACGCGAACCACGACGGGAGGTTCCAGGCATCCGAGGAGTTCGCCGTGGGCTCTGCCGTCATGACGATCGCAACCAGCTACAACGAATCGCTCGACGCCTGGACGGCGACCACAGGTGCGCGGGCCCTTCCCTTCGGCACCTACGAGGTGATCGAGACAAAGGCCCCCGTCGGCTACACGCGCGAGGGCATTTTGAGCCATGTCATCGAGATCCGCGAGGACGGCCAGTTCGACCAGCTCGTCGAGGCCGACGGCATGCTGAACGAGGTGGTGCGCGGGGGCGTCCAGGTAGAGAAGGACGACCTTGAACTCGATAAGAGCGAGGCCCTGGGAGGAGCCGACCACTCCGCTCTCGATGCGGAGGGGTATCTCGGCAGCTCCCTTGAGGGCATCCAGTTCACGGTCGTGAACGCATCCGAGCACGGCGTCATGGTAGAGGACACCTACAGGCCCAAGGGCACCGTCGTGGCCGTGATCGAGACGGCCTGGAACCCCGAGAAGGGGGCCTACACGGCACAGACCGCATCCGACACGCTGCCCTACGGAACCTACACCATCGCCGAGACGGCGACCAACGACAGCTATCTGCTCACCGATGGCGCTCCCCGCACCTTCGAGGTGCGCGAGGACGGCAAGACCGTCACGTGCGACCGCGAGGGCGAGGCCCTGCTCTGGCGCGATCAGGTTGTGCGCCATGATGCCCACCTGCAGAAGAAGGGCTCGATCCTCGGTAGCAAGCTCGCGCACGTTCCCTTCCTCATCACCAACGTGACCACGGGAGAGGCGCATGTGGCAGTGACCGACCGCAACGGCATGTTGAACACCTCCTCCGAATGGAGAAGCCGCCAGGATGCGGTGAACGCGAACGACAAGCTGCTCGAAGAGGACTATATCGACACTGCGGATGTGATGGAAAACTCGGGCATCTGGTTCGGCCAGGGTGAGGACGGATCCATGGCGGAGCCCGACGACAAGCTGGGCGCCCTTCCCTTCGGCGAGTACCGTATCCAGGAGCTTCGCTGCGAGGCGAACGAGGGCTACGCCCTTTGGGAGGACACCTTCAACGTGAGCCGTGACACCACGGCCACCGGCTTTGACATCGACCTTGGCACCGTGGATGACCAGCCCATCCCGAAGCTCGCCACCGAGGCGACCGATGCGGCAGACGGAGACCATGCGCTTTCGCCCGAGGGCACCGTCACCGTCATCGACGAGGTGATATACGCCAACCTCGTGCCGGGCAGGACCTACACGGTCAAGGGAACCCTCATGGATAAGGCGACAGGACAGCCGCTCATCGTGAACGGCTCCGAGGTCACGTCCGAGAAGGAGTTCGCCCCCATAGCGCCCTTCGGGTACGTGAAGGTGGAATTCACCTTCGACGCATCCGCTCTCGCGGGCAAGGAGATCGTCGCCTTCGAGAGCCTTGAGCATGAGGGCATCGAGGTGGCGGTGCACGCGGACATCTACGACGAGGGGCAGACCGTGAAGGTAGAGCCCAACCCCGAGATCGGCACCATCGCGACCGATGCGGCCGACGGCGACCACGAGGTTTCGGCCGACTCCACCGTTCGCATCGAGGACCAGGTGTTCTACGCTGGACTCGTGCCCGGTGATAACTATGCCATCAAGGGCATCCTGATGGATAAGGCTACCGCTACCCCCGTGACCGTTGACGGATGCCCGATCGAGGGCGAGGCGCAGTTCTCGCCCGAAAAGGAGAACGGCGTCGAAACCGTAGCGTTCGAGTTCGACGGCACAGGACTTGAGGAGACCGACATTGTGATCTTCGAGACGCTGTACCGTAACGGCGAGGCGGTATTCGAGCATGACGACCTCGACAACGTGAACCAGACGGTTCGCATGGTCGAGCCCGTGCCCGAGATAGGCACCACCGCAACCGATGCGGATGACGGCGACCACGAGGCCGTGGCGGACGACGACGTGACCATCATCGACGAGGTTAGCTACGAGAACCTTGAGCCTGGACGCGAGTACGTGCTGACCGGCACGCTCATCGACAAGACGACCGCCGCTCCCATCGAGATGGACGGGCTGCCGCTGACGAGCATGGTGGCGTTCACTCCCGCAGAGCCGAACGGCTCGGTGGAGGTCATGTTCTCCTTCAATGGGAGCGAGCTCGCCGGGCACCGCACGGTGGCCTTCGAGAGCCTTGCGCTCGACGGGAGCGTGGTGGCCACGCACGAGGACATCGAGGACGAGGGCCAGAGCGTCGATCTCGTGGAGAAGCCCGGCCCCGGAAACCCCAAGACCGGCCTCGCGCAGACAGGCGACACGAACAAGATCCTCCCGCTCGTGTGCCTTGCAGTAGTGGCCGCATTGGCAGCAACGCTGGCCGCGCTGCGCGAGAAGCGCCGCAATCGCGCCGACGATGAGACCGAAAGCGAAGAGAAGGAGGAGGGTTCGGAAGAGGAGGACAGCAAGGACGAATGAGCCTTCGATAGCGAATAGAAGCCCCACCTAAAGCGAGCGCCCTGCAGATGCAGGGCGCTCGTCAGTTTAACGAACATTCCAGCGACCGTGATTCTCGATGCTGCGCTTAGTGGCCGAGGCCACTTCGTCGACAATCTCGCGAGTGACGAACTTTCGTGGGTCAACTCCTAAAGCAACGCAAAGCTTAAGGAACTCTTCCACGCGCATTTCGCGTTGACCATCGAGAATATACCAGAGCCGTTTCTTCTCAATATTCGTCCTTCGAGCAAGCTCTGCCACGCTCAAACCTCGCATGAGACGAAGAGCCGACATTGTTTCGCTGATCGAACATTGACTATCTAGCAAGCAAAATGGCCTGACAAAACTCTACATAAGATTGATCATCGCACTTTTGAACTTTCAAGTTAGTCCTCTCCTGATGCTTTTGTGCCAACCAAAGACCATCCGGAGCTCTCAGATTGAAGCTTCACCATGCGAGAGAACAGACCGTTCTGCTCCAATAGCTCAGCCGGGGATCCCTGCTCTACGACACGCCCTTCGTCGAGCACCACGATCTTGTCGGCGTTCATCACCGTGCGCATACGGTGCGCGATAACGATGACGGTCTTTCCTGTGAGCAGATTGGAAAGCGCTTCTTGTACCTGGGATTCGTTCTCTACATCGAGAGATGCGGTCGCCTCATCCAACAAGACGATGGGCGAGTTCTTCAAAAGCGCGCGGGCGATCGATATGCGTTGGCGCTCACCGCCTGAGAGCTTGCTGCCATTTTCTCCGATCATGGTGTCATAGCCCTGCGGCAGCTTGCGCACGAAATCGTCGCACATGGCAGCCTTGGCGGCTGCCAGCACTTCTTCGTCCGTCGCGTCGCGGCGACCGAGACGGATGTTGCCCATCACCGTGTCATCGAAGAGCAGCACGTCTTGGAAGACCACGGAATAATCCTTTAGGAGCGTTTCTGGATCGATAGTGGACGCATCAACGCCTCCCACGAGAACACGGCCGTCATCGGCATCCCAGAAGCGCGCCGCCAGCTTGGTGAGGGTCGATTTGCCTGATCCGGAGGGACCGACCAGTGCGGTCACATCGCCTTCCTTTGCGACAAAGGATACGTTGCTGACTACGGGTTCGTCGCCTTCACCGTAAGAGAAAGTAACGTCCTCAAATGTCACATCGTGGCCCTGAGGCGAGAAGTCCTCGCTTCCTGTGGCAGCAACCTCATCGTAGAGCGCTTTCATGCGAGGAGCCGCAACCTCGGTGGCCATGAATAGCTCGGCTAACATGAGCATCGACTGATCGAAGGGGGCGTAGATGCGCGAGACCACGAGCAAGAAGCCGAACATGATCATGAATCCGATGGAGCCATCGGCGAGCATGAGCGAACCTGCAAGGATGGTTGTGGCGATACCGAAACGCATGATTGCCTGGGTGGACTGAACGGGGATTCCGGCTCCGACTTCTGATTTGAACATCGTCTTCTCAAGTCGATCTATGTAACCGTCGGCTTGCTTGAGATAAGATGCGACTTGATTGGTGGCGCGAATCTCGCGAACGCACTCCAGCATCTCTTGGATGTTCTCCGTCATGGCGAGCGCGCAAGCGCGCGTCTTGCGCATGAGCGGCGCAGAGAAGCGACGCGACCAGAACAGGATAGCGAAGGCGACCGGAACCGACCAAAGGGCCGCTATCGCCAACTGCCAGTTGAACGCCAGAAGGCACACCGCGATGATCGCGGTCGAGATATAGGTGCCGTAAAGATACGGCAGCACGTGAGAGTAGACGTGTTCCATCGTGGTTGCATCGGTCATGATGGTTTCCGTCAGGTCTGCCAGATCGCGTTTGCCGAAGAACGACAGCGGAAGTTCTCGCATGCGCTCGCCCAAGCTGATGCGCTGTTTGCCGCTCTCGCGATAGGTCTTGCCGTAAGTGTAGTCGTACTGGAACCAGTGCGCTACCCAGAGCACGACTGCGAAGATGACGAGTCCCACCGCATACGGAATCATGTCGGGCAGCGCCGCTCCTTCCGTCAATGATGCGATGAGCTGTTCCATCAGGTAGAAGAAGAACCCTATGCCGAACATGGCGACAAGGTTCACGACCACGGTCCAGAAGGCGCCGAGACGGATATTCTTCGCGCCCTCCGCAGTGAGCGCGTACTTCTCTCTCATTCCCATTATCGTTCACCCCCTTCCGACGCAGATGATTCGCACACGACCACGGCCTCGTCCTCGACTGAGGAGTCCGACTTGATCCGCCAAAGGGCCGCACGCTGGTATTCCTCCCACATACGGGCATAAAGTCCGTCACGGACTAAGAGCTCGTCATGGGTTCCCTGCTCCACGACACGGCCATCCTCGATGACCACGATCTTGTCGGCTCCCACGACCGTGGAGAGCCTGTGAGCGATCATGAGCACGGTGCGGTCCTTAGCCAGCTCGGCGAAACCCTTTTGGATGAGCGCCTCGTTCTCCGGATCGGCGAAGGCCGTTGCCTCGTCGAGCACGACGATGGGCGCTTGCTTGCAGATAGCGCGGGCGAGCGCGATGCGCTGCTTCTCACCGCCCGAAAGGTGGACACCGGCCGTCCCCACCACCGTGTCAACGCCGTCGGGAAGCTTGGCGAGAATGTCGTCGCACTGGGCGGCGGCCAGCGCGGACATCACGTCTTCGCGCGTGGCATCCGGGCGAGCTGCAGCGACGTTCTCGTAGATGGACTTTTTGAACAGTCGGTTGTCCTGGAACACGAAGGCGATGCTCTGCATGAGCTTGGCCGTGTCGATCGCACGCACGTCGATACCGCCGATTCGCACCGAACCGGCGCTGACATCCCAGAAGCGCGGAACCAGGCTCGCCGCCGTGGTCTTGCCTCCGCCGCTGGGTCCGACCAAGGCGACCGTGGCCCCTTGGGGAACCTCGAAGCTCACGTCGGTCAAGGCATCGCGGTCTGCGCCCTCGTAGCGGAAACAGACATTGTCGAAGGCGATGTCGTGCGCTCGCGGAGTCTCGGGATGCGCGGGCTCTGCGAGGACGGGCGAGCTCAAGATGCCGTGGGTTCTGTTCGCAGCATCAGCTGAGATTTCGAACTCCTCCATCACGAACATGAGGCGTGTTATGGCGGTGGCGATGATGGCGGAGAAGATCGCATAGAACGCGAAATCGGCTATAAAGCCCGCGAACGCGGCGAAGCCCTCCGTCTCAGCACCAGGGGCGAGGAGGATGACCACTGGTACGAGGAAGATGGCGATACCCGTGATGACCGTAAGAGACGTCACCTGCGGCTTGGCGCATACCTTCACTGTATAGTTCTCAGCCATTTCGGAGTATTCGGTTATGGCGTCGTGGAAGGCCTTGAACGAGAAGACGGTCTGCTGAAAGACCTTCACGACGGGGATGCCGCGCACGTATTCGGTTCCGGTCTTGGCCATGTTCACTTGCGCCTGCATGTAGCGCTGCATGAAGTGCGCGTTCTTGCCCCCCATCATGGAGAACATGCACGCGATAGCGAGGGCGGCCGCGATCAGACAAGCGAGCCCCATACGCCAGTCGAAGACGAACAGCGTGACTACAAGACCCAGCACCATAGCGATGGATCCGGCCGTATCGGGCGTCTTGTGCGCTATGAGCCCCTCTGTGGAGCCAGCACAGCCGTCGATGACGCGCCGGAGCGCGCCCGACGCATGGGTATCGAAGTAGCCGAGCTGTACCTTCATGAGATGGCTCAGGCAGGCTTTCCGCAAGTTGCTCGCCGTATGGAAAGCGCATGCGTGGGTACAGAGCAGCGCTAAGAAGTACAGCACGAGGCTCGCAACGGCCAGGAAGAACGCGAGCCACCCGTAAAGCGCCAGGTTCTCTGCTGCCGTCCAGTCAGGGGCGACCGCGATGAGGTCGCGCGCGACGAGCCAGATGCAGATATAGGGACCGAACGTGAGCAGCATGGCCACTGCTGATAGGGCGCAACCGACAGAGAGCAACCAGCGCTTTCGACCTGCAAAACCGAGAAGATAACCCAATCCCAGCTTGCGCGACGATTCGCTCGCGCCGTCAGAGGGGGGACCGGATGGCTTTGCCGGAGATTCGGACAACGATTCATCATGTTGCATATATACAGACTCCTTTCAATGCTTCACGAAACGTTCAGCTAGAACCTATCGGAGATTCAGGCACCAGAAGCAAAGCACGGACTGATTCCGAACCTCTGCGAACAAAAGCCGAAAAAGAGGAACGACGTAATGTAAGGTATCGTGATTTGTGAGATCGGGGGTAACCCGCCCGTATTGGATTGACCTTTATGTTCTTTTAAATCTCAGAAGAAGCGCTCGCGCGGAACTCGCTCGGCGTGAAGCCCGTCGCTTCCTTGAAGGCCGAAGAGAACTTGGATGCATTTACATAGCCGACAGATAAGGCAATTTCACCAATTGGTACATCCGATTCTCGCAGCATGCGCGATGCTTGAGAGATTCGATAGTGGACGAGATACGAATGTATGCTCATTCCATAAACCTGCTTGAAGCAAGCCTGCATGCTCACATATGGAAAATCAAATTCGTCAGACAGCTGTTTGAGCGTCTTGGCTGAGCTAAGGTCGCACGTGATCGCTTCTTGGATAGCGTGCACTTTCTCGATTTGTGATCTGCGAAGGTATAGATCCTCTCCAGCATCACTCGAAGATGAGAGCGAATCCAATAAAAACAAAAGCTCTAACAACTTGATGCGCAAATACGTTTCCCGCTGAGAGTCGGGAGCTGTATATATTTCGGAGAATACATGATCAAGCGCCGACACGCCCTGTTTCACCACTTTGTGGTGAGAGCTGTTGCAGAAAGCGGATTGAATGTTTTTCAAGTTGACCGCAAAGCCGCTAAGCACACCTTTATTGATGCATTTTTGAGCGACGTCGATTTCAAATGACGCGGTGACGCCCCGATAGTACTTCAAAGGAAAACTGAAATCGCTCGAGTGCATTGTATGATCGTCGATACCTATATCCCCGGCTCCCAGAAAAAGGCTCTCATCTTTTGCCACATCCCATTCAATACGACCCTCACGACAATAGTTCAAGCACAGCATCTCGGCGTTGTCTTTAAGCCTGAACATTGATTTCGTTGACGTCATTCCAACGAAATCGTTGAAGCTCAGAGTCATACCGGGATACAGTTCGTACATGGTCATAATTCCCTGACCGTCTTCGCACATCACGCGATAGGTGTTCATGGTGCCGCTGTGATTTATACGCTCAACGTTATCACCCAACGCGGCATAGCTAGTTATTCCCTCCATTGACTTCCTCTTGCTTCTAAACCATACACGCCGTATCAGTGACGCTGCTCTGCATAGCATCAAGAGCAGCATTGAGCTCGCTGGCGCTATCTTCATCAAGAACTCTTGTTTCCGAGAGGCGACCGTTTTTCAAGACGGCGTAGTGTGTACAGCAACTCGTGATGAACTCCCTATCATGCGTTACGACAATCACCGTGCAGCCCATGATAGACGACTTCTTCAAAGACGAAGCCACTTCGCGCATTGACTGATAATCCAGGCCACTTGTCGGTTCGTCTAGTAAGAGCAAGCCCCGATTTGATGCAATAGCGGAAGCAACGGCAACACGTTGTTGCTGACCACCCGAGAGCGACAGCGGATGCCGAGCTGCAAGGTCCGCGAGGTCAAGTGCATCCAGAATGGCGGTAACTTCTTCGGCCGAGCTGCAAGACGACTCTACTTCAGCCCGAACGCTTTCAGCAAACAGTTGATTTCCTGTGTTCTGCATAACCATGTAAGCACGACCGGTTGGTTTGTTGAGCCCGAACAGTTCACCGTTGATCTCCAGTGTGCCATGGCACTTTCTATTGAGCCCACAGAGGCAGCGCAGAAGGGTTGACTTCCCGGCTCCGTTCTCGCCTACTAGAGCCGTTATGCTCCCTATTGGAAATTTTGCCAAAGGAATGCTCAGCCCATTAATCTTTTTCGAGTAGGAATACTGGAGATTTGCGACGGAAACAAATCCCGCGTCAGCAATATCTATCTGGTCGGTGACCGCGACGCAGCATTCCGTATGAGGATCACGCAGCCCTCTTTTGATAAAGGCACTTGAACCCATGGCGTAAAAGTCAGAGGCGGCGAAATCTTCTATGAGGGAACCTTTATTCAGCACAACGACTCTGTCTACGATATCTTTCAAGTAACCAAGTCGATGCTCCGCGACTAAAACGGTCCTTCCTTCCTTTTTCCAATATGCGATCACTTCGGCAAGAAGACGTACCGAACGTCCATCTAGATTTGAAGACGGCTCATCGAGGACAAAGATTTCTTGGTTCATCATTTGAGCAGATCCGCAAGCGATACGTTGCTTTTGTCCTCCGGATAGCAAGAAAGGGTTTTTATTCAACAACTCTTCAAGACAGAGTTGTTGAACTGTCGTGTCCAAGCGATGCGCAATCTCAGACACCGGCAATCCGAAGTTCTCACAGGAAAAAGCGAGCTCTTCGGTCGTGTTTAGGCAGAAGAACTGAGTCTGTGGATTCTGAAATACAGAACCAACCATCTTTGCGAGTTCGTATAACTCTCTATCTCGGGGCTCTATACCAGCAACGGTTACAGTGCCTGACATCTCGCCTTCGTGATAATGCGGAATCAGCCCGTTCACTAAACGAAGCAAGGTGCTCTTTCCCGACCCCGAGCTTCCAGTAAGAAGAACCACCTCGCCAGGGTTTACGTGCAGGGTCACATTTGCGAGTGATGGCGACATATCGGTGCCGTATGAATATGTAATGTTGCGAAAATCTATCATTCGAGGTCCTAAGCTACACCGATTAAAAATACGAGGATTGCGCCTAGAGCGCATACTGAGAGCAGCATCATATCGCAAGCATGGAACCCGATTTCACAGATATTCGTGCGGTGGATGGGGGCGCCTAATCCTCGCGTCAAAGCAGCTGCCGAAAGATCCTCGCCACCTCGAACGGCGCTTGCGAGAAGGGGGACGAGGCGGTTTTCTACAGCAGTAATCGGCCCCTGTGACAAACCCAATGCTTTCATCTTGGCCGCATCAGAAATCTGAGAATAGTCCTGTGCGATGGTTGGAAAATACCGCATCATAACGACGAGGGGAATTTCAATCGACTGCGTTAGCCGAATTCGATCGCAAGCCGCCATGAACTCGCTCACGGTCGTAGTACTAACGAACCAATAACCCATCATCACGCCTGGAAGAAACTGCCTCATTATCCCAGTCGCTCCTAGTGCTAGAAATAAGAGCGGTCCCGACAAGAACATTGATGATATTACCGACAGGCCATAAGCGACGAGGTAGATAAAAATATAGGTCACGCCCGATTTGATGTTACGAGAAAGAACTAAGAGAACGAAGGGCACCAACGCCAAGACGATTCGAACCAGACCCATCAGACCTTCGTTTCCGATGCTTAACAACAACGAAGCCACGATAATCAGTGCTAGGAACTTTGCGCGGGGGTCAAAGAGAACCCCGCGCTGCTGTTGCTTTAAAGCAAGAACGGTACTCGTCATCAAACAATTCCTGCACGCTCAAAATGCTTATGGAAGACAGCCTTGCCAAGCAACGCACCAACGATACCGAACACGAACGCTCCCGCTAGCAATACAACAAGGCTCCAGTCTGGAATGTAGCCCATGAGCGTTTCGGCGTATGCTTGTCCATACCCTTGCACGAGACCATCGAAGTAAGAAGCGCGATTAATCACTATCGGAATGTAATTACCGATTAGCCACATTGAGAATATGCCATGTGAGAGTACCGCTTTCTTCGGGCTATGGTAGCCGCCGCTCTTCAAAACCAAATCGGCAAGCAAGCCAAAAAGAGGGCCGGTTATAAGCGCATACAATCCCATTCCGCCCAAGCCCATCAGAACTCCCATAATAATGCCCATTATCGTCACCATGCCGAAACAATGAACTTTGGTCATATAGAGCATATAGGGAATGCCGCCAACTATTGGGCAAATGACAACAAGTAGAGGGATGAAGATAGGTATATAGCCAAGCATAGCTGCCGCCATGACGATGATGATGTAGATCGCACTGAAGATACCGACGTTTATCAGGTCTTTCGGCTTCAGTCCCTGCTTTACTCCTTTAGTATTCAAAATAAGCGTCCTTTCTCTCAAGTTGCGGGTGGCTAACATTTTTATGCCATGTCGAGCGATTGCCATTAGCCCATTCGTATTTTCGGGCTCCATTTGTATCTATCTTCCATGAGTGGATTGAGCAAAAGAAAGGCGACCCATCGCTAGGCCGCCTTTGGAGGGAGCTTTGGTTAGAAGATGCTATTCGGCTTCTCCTGCTAAGTTCTCGTCGCAGAAGAGCTTGATGCAGTCTTCGATCATCTGCTGAGTGGGATCAACTGGGAAGCCGGCGGCCATCCAGTAAGCGTAATCGCCGGCCATCCATTCGCCGAAGTCGGCGTCATCGGCACCATAGCGGAACTCGATATGGAAGGTGCTTTCGGGGGTGTCCGGCAGGAAGGCGAAGTATTTGAAGGTGTCCTCCTCATCGTCATCGCTCTCGAACACATAAAGGTCACCGGCCATTCCGCTGTAGTGGTAAGTGCTAGAGAAGAGCTCTTTGCCAGTGTCATCCTTGCCGCTGATCTCCATCGCGTCGCCGTCTATCGTTAGCTCCGCAAGACCCTCCAACCATCCGCAGTAGAAAGGACCGCCCTCTTCCCCGTAAGCCTCTATAGCCTCTTCGCCCCAAATGCTGCCGCTCACAGAGCCCTTGAGCATTTCGGCACTCGCAGCGGCATCGGCCTCGCCGACGATCGACGCCGTATCATCGAGCCAGAGCTGGTCATACTGCTTATCGAAGAGAACCGGGAACAGCTCTTGATAGCTTCCCGAAAGATCGGACAGGAGCTGCTCTGCCTCCTGCTCTGCAGTGCTTTTCTGGGCGACCTGTTCTTGGGACGCGCTGCTCTTCTGCTCTTCGGCACCGTTGCTAGATGGTTGGCTGCATCCGGCCAATGCGCCCGCAGCAAGCGCTCCTGCGAGAAGGAGCGATACTATCTTCGTCGATTTCATGTTTTGCGTAATTCCTTTCCCAAAAACGACCGTTCATGCTGCTAAGTTACCCTTGTCTAACATAGCTAGGCTATTATTCTTGAAAAAGTCTCTCGCAGGTCTAGGTTTTCCAAAAAGCGAACGCAACGCTAAACGATGCGAACGCAATCCTCAACGCGACGTCGAGCGTCGGCGAACAGGTTGACCTTTTCAGAAAACGGAGTTCAGGATGATAAGCGACGTATCCTCCAATCTGCATACGTTCTTCGTGCCGCAGATGGAGCAACTTGGAATGAAAGAGCAGCCGTCTCGCCACGGTTCGCTCAGCATGCGCGATGACGAGTTCGGTCGAGGACTGTTATGGGCGCACAGCATAGGCGAGAACTGCTTGTATACATTTCACGAATTCAGCATCAACGAGCAGACGCGGCTTGTAGAGTTTCCCGACGACTACGTATGCGTTACATCCATGACCGATTGCTCGGCAAGGCTGTGTCCTGTGCAGTCCCGCTATCTCCGGGAGCGCAATATCCTCTCCTTCAGGCAGAAAGGCGGCGCTGTGTCGTTCGATCTTATGCCGAACGAGTACCACCGCTCGTACACGCTATGCATGACACCTAGCTTCTTCGATGAGCTTCCCGGCCTTACTGACAGCGAGCGCGAAACGCTCGTCTCCTACCTTTGCAGCTGCGACACCAATACTCACTCCCGTGAAATCGGAGACGCATTGGAGAGCATGGGGCACTCTTGGGCGACGAGCGTGGGAGGTGCTTGTTTCTGCGAGGGCAGAATGAAGGAGATCGTTGCGCGGCTTCTGGATGATGCTGTTAAAGCGAGTAACGATGATCCTCGGGAACCCTCGACCGAAGAGAAGAGGCTTGCGCGCGAAGCACAGATGATGATCGATGCGCGCTACGCAGAGAACATCACGCTGCAATCGATCGCTAACGAGCTCTTCGTCGGCAGAACACGCTTGTGCGAAGTGTTCCGAGAGCAAATGGGGTTATGCGTTGCAGAATACCTGCGCGATGTCCGGATGGACGAAGCTCGCAAGCTGCTCGAAACAACCGACTTGAAGGCGGCCGAAATAAGCCGTCTTGTGGGCTATGCGCATCAGAGCAGCTTCACTGATGCTTTCCGCCGCCAGTTTGGCATAACGCCCTCACAGTGGAGGGACAACGACGTTCAGAGCAAGGTTGCTTCATCCTAGAACCTAGAAGACTCTTCATTACTTCGTTCGCCAGAGGATGCAATCTCTAACAGCACATTACACGGGACGCCTAGATCTTCTATTGTGCCAAGCCCAGTTGATTCGAGTAGACGCTGAAATTGTACGATCTGCGGGGCAAGTACATCAGCCACCTCCGATGCCCACATCAGTGCCGATACGTCCACGAGCTCACCTGCTATCTGCGCAAGCACGGTCTCTCCGTCCACTGTGACGCGATTGAGCCTCTGCATGTCCTCGGCGTCGGCGAGAAGGAAGCTCCAACCGTCGCGCCTGCGGGCCACAGGAAGGCCCTTCGGTCCCTTCTCATCCTTGTATGCTTGGGCTGCCTCATAGTAGTACGAGCAGAGCCACAGGCTTTCTCCGTTCACATCGGAGAGGTCAAGGGTGTAGTTGGTGAGCAGGTTTCCCGGCTGCGGCACACCATCGGTCATGCGGTCGGTGTCGAACACGTCGATGCGACCGCCGGAGTAGTAAGCCTTGACTATCACCTTTCAGACCCTTCTCTTCGCTTGTCCTGAACGTCTTGGCGGGTGGGTCTCCCTGCATCGTCTTGGCGCCTGCTTCCGACGGGCCGGACGCCCGATTTAGCCACAGGTTTTCTGGAGGCGGGTGCAGGCCGTTCCTCCGGCAGAAGCCCCTTCTCCTTGACGTAGCCAACGAGCTGCAGCATCGCCCTGCCTCCGTCCTTCTCCAGAAGCGCATCCAGATCATCGAAGCATCTGGCATGAGATGTCTCGATGAGGGCGACCGCCCCGGAAAGGCTCCGCAGCTCCGTGAGGTCCCCGACCGCGACAGCCTGCTTCGCTATGGCCGCTATGGCGCGCTCCCCGGCGTCTTCGAGCCTCCTCACGCCTCCCGAGTGCAGCAGCGGCTCAAGTCGCTCGCGCCCGTAGGCGAGCCCCATGCGCTCCCCGGAGATCCTTCTCGAAGAATGGCTCGCGAGCGCGTATATCCAGTCCCGCCGCTCTGCTTTGGGTGAGTTGTCGGATACGGTCACGCCCATTGTGCCGAGGATGCTGCGGAACTCCGCCTCGCTCCTCGACACCGTGCGAGCTATGCGGACGCGGGCACGGATGTCCGCCGTCCAAGAGTACTCGCCGCGCTCGGTGAGCTCCTGCTCCGCTCGGCGCACGTACTCGCTCCGAAAGGTCTCGGGCGCTCTCTTCGGGCTGCGCCTTTGGGCGCGCGCCGCCACGCCCGTTGCCTGTGGAGGCCTCAAGGCGGTGAGCCCTTGCGCCTCGGCGAGCTCTTGGAGCGATGCGGCCAGAGCCTTTGGGTCGGGGTCTTGGAGTCGCCGCCCCGTCTCGATGTTCGTGTTGTTCACGACCACGTGCGCATGGGGGATGCCGTGCTCGTTGTCATCGTGGTAGACGATTGCTACCTCGTATTCAGAGAAGTGCTCCTGCGCCCACGAGGTCGCGAGATCGCGGAGGGCTTCGAGCGCGATGCCGTCTTTGGGGTCGGGCGACACGACGTAGTGCTTGTAGGTGCGCACCCGCTTTCCTCGCCAGGGGAGGTCGTTTCCGAAGGAGCGGCGCGTGGCGTCCATCGTCTCCGCCCAGTCGAAATCGCGGGTGCCCTCGGGGACGTCGATGTTGATGTAGTCGCTGGCGAGCGCTCGGTTCTTGCGCGTGAGGTATCGGCAGATGCCTCGCGCCGAGGTGTGCCCCGCGATGGTCTTGAGCATCGGCACGGCATCACCTCCCGAGCGTCGCGATGACGCTTCCCGCCACGTCCTCGACGCTCCGGCGCAGAGCCTCGACGCCGGGCTGCATAGCGGCGAGCTTCCCTGATGCGCGGTCAAGCTCCTCCAAAACATCAGGGGCGTCCATGTCGTTCGCGCGGAGGTAGTAAGCGATGGCGTTGAGCGCATGCACGGCTTGGTTGTAGTGATGGCCCCACCTTCGCATCTCGCGGGTGAGCTTCGCGGCGGTCGTCCTGTCGATAACGATAAGGCGGCCATCCTCTCCGACGGAGGTCGCGGGCATCTGCAGGAGGACGCGGATGAGGTCGGATAGCGTCATGCCGGTGTCCGTCGCGAGACGCTTGGCTCGTTCGATCTCGTCTTCCGACATGCGCACGTGAATCTGTTTGGAATGGCGCTCCATCGCGCGGGCTTTGCCCCCTTCCGAGTTTGAATAAGGAGGCGAAGCCTGCGCACTAGGGGCGCGGGGGATCCCCCGTACAAAGCGTAGCCGAGGGCATCCGAGGCCGCGCTGCCGCCGTATCGTTTCGGGAAGGTTCGTCCTCATGGCGATACCGCCCGAAACGATGTCAAAGGCCATCGTTTGCGAACGATGGCGCTCGGCGGCCAAGAGCTATTCCGTGTGCTGTGTACACGGAATAGGCCTCTTGCTTTGTTGCGAGAACCTTGGGCGAGATTAGTCCACAGGTCACTGCATGGCTGACCTATCATTAAGGAAAGCAACGGACGAAAAGAGGGTCAATGTCACTGGAGAGAGCGAAGGCATATCTTGCCGAATACGGACGCGATGGCGATGTCTTGGAGTTCGACGTGTCGAGCGCTACGGTCGAGCTGGCGGCCCAGGCCGTAGGTTGCGCACCCGAGCGCATCGCGAAGACGCTCTCGTTCTCCGTGGGCGACCGCGTGGCGCTCGTGGTGTGCGCCGGGGACGCGCGCATAGCCAACCCGAAGTTCAAGGAGCGCTTCGGATGCAAGGCGAAGATGCTGTCGGCAGATGAGGCAGAGGAGCGCATCGGCCATGCGGTGGGAGGCGTGTGCCCCTTCGGCGTGAAGGATGGCTGCGACGTGTACTTCGACGAATCGCTGCGCCGGTTCGATACGGTCTATCCGGCATGCGGAAGCTCCAGCAGCGCCATCGCCCTGGCACCCGACGAGCTGGCACAGATCGTGCCCGAAGGCGTTTGGGTCGATGTCTGCAAGCTGCCCTCTGAGGAGCAGTCCTAAGCAGCAAAAACCCTCCGACCCGATGGGTCGGAGGGCGTATCCCCGCGGAGGGGCCAGGAGGTCTTAGGCGGCCTCCGGGAGGGCTTGTAGGTCTGCGCCGGTCGGGATGCTCGGCACCTCTGGGACGAGCGATGCCGTATCTGCCCCGAAGGCGTTTATGTGATGGCGAATCATAGCGCGATCTTTGCCGATGACCACCAGCGCGATATTGTCGAACCGGATAGCCTCGTTCACAGCGTCCTCATGCTCGGCAAGCCACGCTATGGCGATGTTCTCGCGCTTCGTGCGAGCCTTCTTGCCGCACGACTCCGACGGGAACCCGCGCTCAGCGCTATCGCGAGAGCTTACGTCCGCGAACACGATAATGTCCCCATCCTTAGCGACGATGTCGGCGGTTCCTGCAGGGCACGTCCAAGCCGTCTCCAGAACGGTGTACCCGCGATGGCCGAGGTAGCGGCTGGCCGCCTCCGTTGCGCTGATGCTCAAGTTACTCATGATGACCTCCTATGTCGTTTCGGCAGGTCCCTATGATCTGCCTCGTGGCCCGGACGCCGCCGGGGTTCGGGCGCGTGCGCAAGGGAGAAATGCGAAACCCGAAGGGCTTGAGTTTTCGGAAGCTTCTGGACGGTGCTTGGCCCTGCCGAAAAGTTTTCGCGGCCCTTGCCGCCGGGCTCGGTTCTCGGCGAAGGTGCGGAGCTAGAGGCAGGAGGGTCGGCATGGATGCAAGAGGTCGTTGTGAGCGAGAGCGGGCAAAGGGAAAGCCCGCCGACTTCATGGCCGACGGGCATGATGGGGATGGATGTGCTGTCATTCGCGGAATGGTTGCGAAGAGCGCAGGCGTTCGGCCGTGGCCTTGTCGATGAAGCAGCCAAGCCCGAGATCGAAGAAGGCGCACAGCTTGATGAACTCCTCCACGCGCATCTCGCGCTGGCCGTGCAGGACGTACCAGAGCCGCTTTCCGTCCACGCCGATGCGACGCGCGAGCCCGGCCACGCTGATGCCTCGTTCCTGCCGCTTCGACTCTATGAGGTGGGCGGCTTTTCGACTATCTACTGCAAGCATTGAGCAAGATTCATGCAGTCAAAGACGGCACTATCTGGGCAGGTTCCTCCGCGTCCATAGCTGGAGGTAGACGAAGCCGACGATGGCGGGGATCACTGGAGCTGCCGCTTGCGCTGCATAGATCCCAACGAAGCCTAAACCCAGAGGAACGGACAGAAGCCAGGCCAGTCCGGCCCTCACGGCAAAGGCGTCGATAAGGGAGTTCGCGAGGGCCAGCTTCGGTGCGCCCGAGGCCAGGGCGAACGAATCGAGGGCGTACATCGACGCATAGAAGATCCCGTTGACGCTGCAGGTGATACGGAGGTAGAGGACCGCCGCGTCGGTGAGCTCTCGGCTCGATTCCCCGAAGAGGGAGACGAACCATTCCGCTCCCAGTTGCACGATGATCTGGATGCCCACGGTGACGGCGATCGACATGAGGCAGCCCGACCTGGCGAAATCGACCGCTCGCTTCGGCATCCCAGCCCCGATGCTCTGCGACACCGATGCGGAGATGGCCTGTCCGATGCCCCAGCACGGAAGCCCCGCGATGGTGCTTATCTTGAGGCCGACGCCGGAGGCGGCTGCGATGGTCGAGCCGTAGGAGTTGAGCCATGCGGTCACGAAGACGTAGGAGAGGTTGATGACGGCCTGCTGCACGGCCATGGGGATACCCACGCGGAGAACAGCCCGTGCTGCTGCGAATACTTCCTTGCGCTCGTAGGTGCTTCGTGCGGAAGAGAGCAGGCCTCGGGCGGAAGCGTACCTGCGTCGCGCGAGCCATAGGGCGAAGACCGCACCCGCGCCTTGGGCGGCCACGGTGGCGACGGCGGCACCGACCACGCCGAGGCCGACGCAAGCTATGAGAACGAGGTCGAGAACCACGTTCGCTACGGCGGAGAAGGCCATGATGGCGAGGGGGCCGACGGAATCTCCCTGCGCCCGCAAGAACGCGCACGCCGCGTTGAGCAGGAAGAGGCCGACCGCCCCCAGGGAGATCACTTCGAGATAGGCGACCGTCTGGGCGAGCGAGGCGTTCGGCACGCCCATGAGCGAGAAGATGGGATGCGCGAGAACCGTCCCCGCCAAGGTTATAGCAGCCGCTCCCAGAAGGGCGACCCCGAGGGACGCGGCGAAGGCGCGGCGCTGCCCCTGCTCGTCGCGAGCGCCCACGCGGTTGCCCACCGCGACGGTGCAGCCCGACATGAGCCCTATGGCTATCGAGCTGATGATGAAGACGATGGTGGAGGCGTTGCTGACGGCAACGAGCCCCGCCTCGCCGACGACGTTGCCCACGACGCCCATATCGACGAACTGGTAGACGTACTGGAGAAGGTTAGCCGCGACGAGCGGAGCGGAGAACGCAGCCAGGCGCTTCGGGACGCTCCCTTCCAGGAGGGATGATGCATGATCTGTAGTCTTTGACATGGAAAGCCTTTCGATGGGGTTAAAACAAAAAGAGAACGGACGCCTGCCCGTTCTCGTGCCCATCGTTCATCTGCGCAAGCCGAAACAACCCGTAGCGGGTTGCAGGGGCCGACGATTTATCAGGCTTTGCTCCGGTCAGCGTCTCGTCCGTATGCTTCCGAAGCCATCTCAATGCAGAGCTTCATGGCTGTTCCTGTCGATGTATTTGAACATATGGATTATCCCATCGGGTGCATGGACTGGCAAGGAGCTGTCGCGAATCGACATCCGCATCGCACGAGAAAGCCCGCCGACCTCATGGCCGACGAGCTTAGTTGAGGATGTATCCGCTTGCGCTACTTGCGAGGCTTGATGCGCGCCATGTCGCCGTGGACGTAGTTGTTGCAGTTCCACGAGAAATCACCGTCGTGATCGTAATGCGCAACATATGGCAGGTCGGGATAAACGACCTTCTTCCTGCCATCTGGGACATCGACCTCGACCGCGATGCGATTACCGCTCGGCTGTCCGAAGCCGACGACTGGGAAGACTTCCCACTTGCCGCGAATACCGTCAAACATCCATACTTCGTCGCCGACCTCAAGCTCGCTTGCGGGCACCTCCACCGAGTTTAGGAACTCGCCGAGGCGAAGCTCTTCTGGCATGGATGCGTCAAAACTGCGAAGCATGTCGTCGAACTTGTGCCAGTCTTCCTCCTCGGAGGGTCCAAACGAGCGCATCCCGATGGGGTTCCAATCCGAGTCGTACTCCGTCCGCAGATGATCTACGATGTGCCAGCCCTCGATGATGTAGATGCCGTTGTCGCCGGGATCCATCTGGTGGTCGTTCGTGTAGACGCCGATGCCCAGTGAGGTCGAGCCTCCGAAGAAGTTTCCCATGACCTGGCACATCCGCGCCCAGCCGTAGTCGTCGTTGCTCGGTGCGCGGTAGCCTTGGAGTTCGCAGTACTTGAGAAGCGGTTCTATGGTGTCGCGTCCTCCGTTCCAATGCAAGTAGATGCCGACCTTACGCTCGGGCGTGGTGATGACGGCTCGATTCCCCATGATATGACCTCCTAGTGTTCGCGGCGCGTTCTTCCTTCGGATGCGCCTTCCTGGGAGATGCGGTCGCCCGTGGGCGCATGCGGAGGCAAGGGAGGAAGCGAAAACCGCAGGCCTGAGCTTTCGGTCACTTTCGTGGGTATTCAGCGGAAGGTTTTTCGCGGCCCTTGCCGCCGCGTGCGCCCTCGGGCAGCTTGGCTCCCAGGACGGGGCGTGCGGAGGGAGGACGCTCACGGAGGAGGTCGTATGGGATGCGTGGCGCTCATAGCCTGCACCTAACGGCGACGGGCTGCTATCTGGATGCGGAGGGCTTCCAGATCGCCCGACTCGATAGACTCGCGGCTGCCGAATCGCTCGATGACGCGCTCGCGCTCCTCGGTCGTGATGTCGCGGTCCTCGCCGGTCTCGGGGTCGAAGCCGACGCACACCATGTCGCCGAAAACGATGTCGTACAGCTCGTCGGGTCTCACGGCGCGGCTGGGGTCGTTGGGGCTCGCGTAGCCAGCGTTTGCCATCGCTTCGGTCGCGTAGATTGCGCGATTCGGGCGGCATCCGCTTCCAGCGAGCTTGCCCTCCTCGTTGCAGTAGACGGTCGGGGCATCGTCGAACAGGTAGCCCATAGGCTCGATGTGGCCGCCCACGCACTCCTGCAGGGCGCGGAGGAACGAGCCGTTCTCGTCCGCTTCGAGGGTCTTGGGATAGGGTGCGTCGCCCACAGGGACGATTATGGCTTCGAGGGTGGTCTTCATGGCTTGTTCCTTTCTGATATGTGATGGAAGAGAAGAGACCGCCCGACCCGTGGCTGGGGCCGGGCGGAGATAAGGCGTTAGGCCGCCTTGGCGATGACCAGATGGCCGTCCAGGTACTCGCCGTCGATGGTATCGGCGTCGAAGGGGCACTCGTCGTCATCAGCCTCGGCTGCGTCCTCGATGGCTTCGGTGGCTTCATCCTCACCGAACACCTCGTCCTCGTCGTCGCCTGCGAACAGTCCATGCAGATGCTCCATGAGGTCGCGCTCGTCCTCGGAGAGCTCGTAACCAGCGGGCATGAGCACGTCGTCGATGAAGGAGATGAAGCCGAGCAGTTCGTCCAGCCAATAGGACGTCACCTCGTAGCCCTCCCGCAGGGCGCCCCAAGGCAGGTCGGGCACGCAGTTCGGGACGGTGCGCATGAGGATGAACTGGTCGAGCGCCTTGCCGCGCGGCTCCTTGAAGCCCTCCCAGGCGTCGTCGAGCTCGCACTCGTAAGCTGCCTCGAAGGCCTCGTATGCCCACTGGCGCAGCTTCGTCTGGCCCTTGGCGGGGAACTTCGGAAGGGCGTTCTTCGCGAAGTCGATGATGCGGACCTGCATGGTCTCGTAAGCCTCCGTGCGCTTCTCATAGGCCTCGTTCGCCGCGATCTCCTCGGGAGTCGGCTGATGCACGTGGGCCTCGTCGTCGCAGTAGAAGTGGATGCTCGCGCTCTCGCTCCATCGGTTCGGAGAGACGGTGGCAACGAGCCCGGCATGGTCACAATCGCCGTCGCAGTGATGGTAGTCGCCCTCGCGGATGTCGGAGTCTTCGACGATCTTGACGCCGCGCTCCTCAAGCTCGGCCTTAGCGGTCTCTGCGGCAGCTCGCGCACGAGCCGCTTGGCAGACAGCAACGCGGTCCCAGTGGCTCTTCTTGGAGAAGATGGCAACCACGTCGTCCTCGGTGAGCACGTCGTCGTACTCGCCCATGAGCGCCACGACATCGAAGTCGAGGTTCACAGCGTCGGCAGGAACCAGCTTCGTGCCGCGCACGTAGGACTCGGCCTTCTCCTCGGGAACGTCCGCGCTGACGGCTGCATCGGAGACGGGCACACCCAGCGAGAGCATGGTCTGGATGCCGCGTCCGCGCTCGGCCTCGGTCAGCTCCTTGCGGTGGTTGTTCTCCGCGTTGAGGATCTGCGCGATTCGAGCGTCGTCCCAGCCGTCCATCACATAGGCGTCAGCCTCTTCGAGTCCGAGCGACTTCATGGCGGCGGTTCTGCGGTGTCCTGCGACGAGTTGGTAGGCTTCGCCGTCGGCCACCACGATGAGCGGCGTGATCTGCCCGTTCACCTCGATGCTGCGGGCAAGCCCGGTCACATCGCCCAGGTCCTTGCGGTTCTGGTGCTTGCTTTCGATGCACGATGAGAGCGGGATCTTGGTCGTTTCCATTTCTCTTGACCTCCTTTTTGGGTTGCGGCCCGCCCCTTTTGAGCGGGCCTTGTGCCCGTATCACCGGACGGGGTTCGGGCGGTGTGCAAGGGGGAAATGCGAAACCCGGAGGGCTTGAGTTTTCGGGAGGTTTTGGAATGTCCTTCGCCCGGATGAAAAGTTTTCGCGGCCCTTGCACGCCGCTCGGTTCCCGGCCGAGCATGCGGGCGCATAAGGCCGCTGGGGCGAGGACGCGCTTAGGAGGTCGAAGCGAAACGACAGACCCGAACCGCTCGATGCGGCGATGTCATGCAAATGGGAACGCATGGTATCGGGACGGTGTACTGGGCTGTAGAATGGCCGCATGGAGAAAACGGATAAGACATACACTGCCTGGGGCATAGACAGCGGCGCGCACGAGGCGCGGGGCCTCAAGCCCATGCTCACGCCCGAGGAGCAGGTGACGCTCTTGAAGGCCAAGGGCGTCACGTTCGAGCGCTGCACCGAAGCGGAGGCCATTGCTGCGCTGACGGAGCGCGACAGCTTCCTGCACATCGCCTCCTACCGCAAACTGTTCCAGAAGCACCAGGACGGAGAGAAGGAAGGCCAGTACGTGAGGCTCGATTTCGCCGACCTGCTCAACTTGGATGCGCTGGACGCACGGTTGAGAAGCGCTTTCCAGTCCGTGGCCTACGACATAGAGCGCGTTGCGAAGGCAAGGCTCATAGAGAGAATATCGCTCGACGATTCGGAGGACGGGTATGCGATAGTCGCGGAGTTCATGGCATCGCAGCAGAAGCGCTACAGGAACAGCATCGAGAGCAACCTCAAGGTGCGAATGGTAGAAGACGCCTATACGGGAGCGCTGATCGCGAGGTATGCGGCCGATATGCCCGTGTGGGTCTTCTTGGAGGTCGTGTCGTTCGGCGCGTTGCTGGCGTTCTACTTGTTCTGCGCAGAACGGTGGAACGACGAGGAGATGCGCCAGGAGCACTATGCCATGAAAGGCGTTAAGGCGGTGCGCAACTGCTGCTCCCACGGAGCCTGCGTCGTCAACGGGTTCGATTCCGAGCACGATGCGGACACCCGCGCATCCAGCATCGCCTACGAATGGCTCGACTCAAAAGGTTTGGAGCGGAGCGGTGCCCGTAAGGCCAAGCTGCGCAACAGGAGGATCCAACAGCTCCTTGAAACGCTGGTCATGTTCGAGCGGATGGGTTGTGCGTCGTCTTCGCGGTATTCCGTGGATGATCTGCGCGGATTGAAGGGCTCTATCAGCGAGGTTTGCGAGAAGTATGGCGAGCAGAACGCTTTCGTGTCGTATCTCGGCTTTCTGGCGCGGCTCATTGACAAAAGCCTATGAGGATGCGAACATAATCGTACATGTCAAAGCCTTCGAGGCTTTGCAAGAGCCGGTCCTACTGGGACTGGCTCTATTTATATCTAGGCCTGTTCCAGGACCGCACCGAGATCGCTCGCGCAGGTTTCCACTATGCAGCGGACGGCGGCAAGTTCGGCGGCGGTTATCTGTGCGCTGTCGGCCTTGTCTTCGAGCATCGTCAGGAGCGACGCTGCGCCTTCCAGCTTCTCCGACGAGTGGACCACAACATTGACGAGCTCTCTAGGCGGGGCGTAATCTTCATTCGCTGCCATAGGGGCCACCTTTCCATTACGAAGGATTGGATGATGGTAGCCCCTAGGAATGTCAGATGAGAGGCATCCACCTCAGTTGTCACCCTGTGGGAACTGTACGTCAATTACCCAAACGGCAGATGCCCCTCGGTCCGGTAATTGACGTACGTATTCAATTTAGGGTGACATACCTATTATAAACTGCGCAACACCCGCTCGGAGAACGTGCATAGGTTAAGCAAACGCGCCTTGCGGTGAGTGTATGTCACATGAATCTGAACACCGCGCGGAACAGCCATCGGATGAACTTCACCGCCGTTCTCATGCTATTACCCTCCTTCCATACGGGTTGAAGCCGTCAGTGATGATCTGCTGGTGCGCATCCTCAAGCGGCAGCTGCGTCTCGGGTGCCTTGAATAGGGCGAATATCTTGAGGTAGCGTCCGTGGCGCTCCTCGCAAGCGGCGAGATAGCGCTGGTAGTGCTTGTCCTCTGCGCAGGCGGCGAGCACCCGTTCCTCTGGCGGCCGCTTGCCATCCACGGCCATCTGGGAGCGGATGACGCTGCGGCGCGTCTCGACCTTGCGCCACATCTTCGCGAACTCCGGGTCCGCCTGGGCAAGGCCTGCCATATCAAGCGGTTCGCCGTCGGCATCCAGGAGGTCCGGCGGGATGGGCTCGTCGGAGTACGCCGTGAGACCGCCCTCTCCTTCGAGCCAGCGAGCAAGGTTCTTGGCGAGCGTGGTGTCGTCGCCGTTGCGCATCCAGAAGCTCTTGGCGTAGGCGGCGTAGGCGTCGATGATCTGCTCGGGCGAGAAGCCCTGCGCCACGCGCCGCTTCCATGCGGTGAGGCAGTCCCGCTTGAACTTCAAGGAGGCGACGGGCTTGAGGGACATGGCGCAAAGGCGCTCGAAGGCCTCCGGGAACTCTCCCTTCCGATATTCCCTGAAACCTTTCTTTTGTCGCTTCGCTTTCTTGGTGCTTTCCTCGGGGGGACAAGAGAGGGGTTCTTTATCAGGTTCAAGGGTTTTATCGGATGAGTAATTTATAGGTGCCGATTCTCCAGATGTGGCTTTTCCAGATACGGGTTTTCCCGTTCTGGTGGCGACCTGGCCTTTTTCGGGCATATCGCTCGTCGCAGCAAGTTGAGCAGCGGATGTCTCGAACTCCACATTGGCGGGCGGTTCGCGCGTGAACGCCGAGAGGATTGCGTAGCCGTCCGCCTTGAGCTCCGCCGCTATCTGCGCGTGCATGGCCGGATCGTCGAGCGTGATCCAGGTGGCCTCTTCCGCCTTGAGGAAGCGGCCGTTCTCGCTGCGCTTGCGGGCGCGGATGATATAACCCGAAGATTCCAGCTCCTTTATCCCGGCTGACACGGCATCAGCACCGTCCCTCACGAGCGAGGCGAAGCCCTTGATGGTAAACACCCACTCGGGATTGTTCTCAAGGGAGCGAATCTGGCAGTAGATCCCCTTGGCCTTCGCCGAGAGGCCGTGATCGAAGAATATGGTGTTCTCCACGAAGGTGAAGGAGCCCTTGCCCCTGTGAATCACGTTGCCCATCAGGCACCGCCCTGTCTATCGCGGCGCGCCTCGGCCTGCTCAAGCAGCTCAAGGGCGCGCACGATGCGGCTCTCTATCTCGTCTTTGGTCGCGCTCGGCTTGAAGAAGCGGGCGATGCTCCTTTTGGGAATCTTGAACTGCTCGATTTGGTTGGGCTTCTCCTCCTCCATGATGGAGCGCACGAGGGCGGAAGTGAGCGCGCCCTCCTTGGAGTAGCGCTTCATCTTCAACGCCTGGGCATGCGAGGGCGTACACGCCTGCGCGCGGATGGCATCGAGCAGGTGCTCCTGCTCCTCGGCCGTGAGGAAGCTGACTTCGACAGCGGGAAGCATCTTCATACGCCCCTCGTCAACGAGGGCGAGGAGCTCCGGGGAGAGGAACGTCAAGCGTATGAAGCGCTGCACCTTGTCCTTGCTGACGCCCAGCTCCTCCGCCAGAATGTCCCGTGACTTCCTGCCGTCTGACTTGTGCGCAACTTGCGCACAAGTCAGGTCGGTGCGCCGCCCCTGGCGCTTCATCGCCTCAAGCCGCATCGAATAAGCGAACGCCCGCTCGCTCGGCAGGATGGTCTCCCTTTGTAGGTTCGAGTCCACCATGGCGATGGTGGCCTCCTCGTCGGTCATGGCGCGCACGATGCAGGGCACGCTCTCAAGCCCCGCCAGTTCCGCCGCGCGCTTCCGCCTGTGGCCGCTCACAAGCTCGTAGCGATCCGCATCCGACGCTCTCACGGTGAGGGGCACGAGTACGCCGTTCTCCCCGATGCTCTCCGCAAGCCGCTCCATCTCCTCGTCGTCCTTCACGTGGAAGGGATGGTCAGGGAAGGGGTCTATGAGCACGAGTTTTACTTCCGCGACACCCTCAAGGGCTGCGCCTTCGCGCTCGCTCTGGGACGTGAACAGCGCATCCACGGCGGGAAGGTCGATAGGTGCTCTCTTCCTAGCCACGGTCAAGCACCTCCTCCGCAAGCCTCTCGAAGGCATGAGCCACCTTGCCCTCGCCATCGTAGGAAAAGACGCTCATACCGGCTGCAGGGGCCTCCGCCGCCGAGACCGCACGGGGAATGACCGTATCGAACACCCTATAGGTGCTCCCGTACCGCTCGCGTATGGTCTCCTCGACCTCGTGCGCGAGGTTGTTGCGGCTGTCGGAGAGCGTGATGAGGATGCCCTCCACTTCGAGGGAGGGGTTGATCTGACGACGCACGCGCCCCACAGTCTTCAAGAGCCCCGTCATGGCAGAGGCGGGAAGGTATTCGGCCGACACAGGCACGAGCACACTGTCGGATGCGACGAAGGCATTTATCGGGATGATGCCCAGCGTGGGAGCGCAGTCGAAAATGATGAAGTCGTAGTCCGCCTTGAGCGGGGACATCCACATGTTCACAAGCTGCTCGCGGGACATCGCCATCAGAATGGGCATCTCCATCCCGGCAAGCTCGATGTTCGCGGGCATGAGGTCGATGCCCTCGTCGTGCGAGAGGGTGCCCTCGCGGGGGTCGAGGATGACGCCCTCGATCATCGCGTTCAGATGGTTGGCGAGGGTCGTCTCAAGCGCATCGGGGTCGTGCCAGCCGAGCGACTTGGTGAGGTCGCCCTGCGGGTCGGTGTCAACGAGCAGGACGCGCCGTCCGCTCCTAGCGAGCGCCATCCCCAAGCTAAGGGTGGTGGCCGTCTTGCCGGTGCCGCCTTTCTGGTTAGCAACGGCGATGGTTCTGCATGGCATGGTGCATGCACCTCCTTCTGCGGTTTCCCGCATCGGGAGGTCAGACCGGCTATTTCAGGAAAGCACACGGGTTTCGCAAACGCCCAAAAGACGGGATGGGCGCGGGATGGAGACGGGAAAAACAAGGGTTTCTCCACCCGATTCGGGAACATGCCCGTTTCGCTCGCTGCGCCAAATCATACGTTTCATCTGGTACAATTTTTTCAAACAAGAAAACTTGTTTTGCGGGCGAACAGTCGAGTTCACGTTTCCCAAGCTCGCATGCGCGGGTTCGAGTCCCGTCACCCGCTCCAAAAAATTTAAAGCCGGTCTTCAATTTAGAACTGCGCCCCACAGGTGGCGGTTCATTCGGAGACCGGCTTTTTTGATGGGCGCATCTAGGTTTTGTCAGCTCGCCTGGGATATAGGCAAAAACATCCAGCCCTGCCTGCGTCTCTCTTTCACAGGATTTATCTCATTACCCTCGGTAGGGTTTTGTTGCTCTCGCTGAGAGTTATGCGCTTTTTTCGCAAGATTTACTCTGATGCGGCAATCCAGCCATCACGAAAACAAAAATCTCGGCTTTTTTGCAACTTTTTTGCGATTGCGGATGTCGTTGTTCCAGGATCATACATGGCTCTTCCTTTCCGTTGCGAGAAAGCTTTTCAGGGGGAGGGGAGCTCGTAACAACGGTTATTCTAGGAAGCGCTTGTTTTCCCTTGGGTTTCGTCGATTCACGTAACAGCTTTTTGAATCAACGTCCACACGAAGGAAACGGGGCATGCCTATAGTTCGTTGCCATACCTTGCTAGTCAAAACAGAGAGAGGTTTCTTTATGAGCAATTCACTTAACGGAAGGAAGGTTGCAGTTATCGGCTGTGGCTTTGTGGGATCAACCACTGCATACAGCCTGATGCAGAGCAAGCTTTTCACCGACATGGTTCTTATCGATGTAGACACCAACCGAGCCGAAGGCGAAGCGCTCGACATCAGCCACGGCATTCCTTACTACAGTCCCATGAACATCTACGCTGGCACTTACGAAGATCTTTCCGATGCCTCCATCGTTATCATCACCGCTGGCGCTAACCAGAAGCCAGGCGAAACGCGTCTCGACTTGGTACAGAAGAATGTGGCAATCTTCAAGACCATCGTTCCCCGCATTATGGAACAGGGCTTTGACGGCATTTTCTTGGTGGTTTCGAACCCGGTAGATATCCTCACACAGGTAGTAATGGAGCTTTCGGGCCTCCCCCGCGAGCACGTAATGGGCTCAGGCACCGTACTCGATAGCGCACGCCTTAAATACACGCTAGGGCACATGCTCGATGTTGACCCGCGCCACGTCCACGCTCGTATTATTGGCGAGCATGGAGACAGCGAGCTGGCGGTATGGAGCGCTGCAAACGTTTCCGGAATCGCCATCAACGATTTCTTCCGCTTGCGCGGCATCGAAAACGCCACCGAAATCCGCGCATCTGTCGAAGAAAGCGTGCGCAACAGCGCCTACGAGATCATTGAAAAGAAGCGCGCCACGTATTTTGGCATCGCTCCTTCCGTAACCCGCATCTGTGAAGCAATCGTGCGTGATCAGAAATCAATTATGACGGTCTCGAATTATCGTACTGACGTCCAAGGCGTTCCCGATGTTGTCATGAGCTTGCCCGCTATCGTCGGAAGCAAGGGCGTTGAATTCCCCATTCCTCTGCACCTGAGCATTGACGAAGCTGAACTGCTTCATTCTTCTGCACAAACCCTGAAAAACACCTTGAACCAGATCGATTTTTCTCTGTAGGCATTAAGCCATAAGCAAAACAATGCCCGCACCTGCGGTTTGAAGTGCCTCCTTTTTCTTTATGTTCAAGAAACGGAATGCAGTTCATCGTGCGGGTGCGGGCATTGTTGAGCCTACACGCAAGATTCCCTTGTTTGCTGCTTCATTATTCGGGGGCGTGTCGCAGTTAAGGTGCGAGTATCGATGCGCCTTCGCACAAGAGGCTCAGTTGCCGTTTTTCACCATGGTGGCTACCGTAAACCAAGTACGCTCGTAAGGACGATAGAACGTTTTCATGTCCGTCACCTCAACGTCGTCCCTCAACTCCAAATCGCGAACGTCAACCGGAACGCCTTCTGTCTGAGTTTGCCCTAGCACGATAAAGGTGCCTTGATAGCCGTCGAGTGCAGCGTCCCATGATTTCACACTGGTAAGCGTCGGAAAATACGACTGATATGCATGGGCCCAATTACCCGGCTGCCATGCTAAAAACGTTTGCTTAATATTCTCGCATTCCACCGCGGTAACCCCTTCAACCCCAATGTCCGAAGAGAGCACCAGCGGGCGACTATTGGACTTTGCCGTTTCCTCCAAATAGTCAAGCGGCTCTTCGTTTTTGCCGCTGTATGCATCTTGAACGAACAAAACCTGGTTGACGATCGACACACCAAGAAAGGCAGCGAGCAATCCGCGTACGCATACCTTGCTATTAACGCGAGAAAGCCAAATTGAAACGGCGAGGAGCAAGGGGCCTATGGTTACACAAAGATAGCGATAGTAGACAATCAGCGAGTCCATAACTATAGAAGCCACAAGGGCAGCGGCAAACACACTTGCGTATAAAGCAACGCCCCATATGGCGGGCAAAGTAGAGGGAGCAAGCACCCGGTCTGCCAGGATAAGGGATTCTTTGAAGCCTGCGTTTTGCTGTTTGAAACGACGCAGCCAATTCGCCAAACCATAGAGCGCCGATACAGCAGCCACCACCGCGCAAACCGTAAGAATCAGCACGTACCCAAACCCATAGGTATCGGCAAATATCACATAGCTCGTGTAAACCGGGTAGAACAACCATTCCACTATAGTGCGGGGAAACGAAACATTTGCCCAATACGATCCAGACACTACTCCAGCCTGGCTTTTGAAAACCATGAGCCAGGGAGCATAAAGGGCTACCTGAATTACCGCCCCCACTATAAATACCGACAATGCCTTTTTTGCACGAGCGATAATGAAAATCAGCAAGTAAAGGTTGATGAACGATGCCGCAAGCACACCGTAATAATGCAAGTAGGCGCTCGCGAGACTCGACAGAAACATAACAAGCCACCATCTACACGGTACACCGCACCACTCACGACAGCCGTCCCCATCGTAGGCTGAAGACATCCACCAGTTTTGGCCTTCTTCGATAGACCCATCTCCTTCCCTAGGGTTTTTGCTACGTAAGGTGCATGCAATACGCCACGCATACAGAGCGCATAGCGTTACAGAAAAGATCACCCAAGAATACATGCGAATCTCAACCGATATATAAGCAAGATAAGGCGTAAACAGGGAAAAGAAACTAAACAGCACGCCGGCCTTCCAGCCGAAATCACGCCGTATCACAGTGAAGCCCAACATTGCCAATGAAAAGATTCCTGCTATCGTAAACAGGCGGTACACAAGGAGATTTTGCCCAAAAAGTGACTCGAGAACATGGAGGCCCCAGTAAAACAGAACGGGGTGAACATCCCCTGACCCAATATCCCAAATTTCAGCGAAAGAGTTGTTCGCTATAGAAACCGAATAGCTTTCATCGAACCACACATTTCCGTGAAAAGACCCCGTTAGCAGAAATGCAAGACCAACTATCAGCAGCATCACATGAAACCGCTTCGATTCGAGGTATTTCTCTAAACGGGATTGCGTCACAGTTTCACCGTCGCTTCTTTTAATTGTTCAACAACAAAACAATAGCCGAATCTGTCTCGGATACGAGCACCAAACTCTACACCGTTGATCACACTGGCGGCGATCCCTTTTCCGACAAACGCAAAGGTACTCCCAATCAAACAACGATGCATCCCCCTCATTCATTGTTTTTCTTATCGTTAAATTACAGCCACATTTCTGTCATGAGCTCCCAAAAACACGCCCATGCACGTCTGCGATAATAAGGTTGCTAGAGAAAGGCTCGCGAATGCAGATTGAACAACGCACTACTTTTATTCACGCAGATGATTTCGGAATAACACCTGGTCAGGCAAAAGCCATCTTATCGCTTAGCTCTTCCTGCGGCGGTAGCGGAGCGCTCAATAGTGTCAGTATTTTTGCAAATTCTCCCGCATTTTACGAAGCCGCCAGCCTTGCCCAGCCGTATGTCAGACGCGGCGTTCTGCGGGTATGCCTTCATCTGAATCTCGTGGAGGGGCCATCTGTCGCAGACCCGAAACGTATACCTCTTCTCGTTAACGAGAGGGGTATGTTCGATAACAATTTCATGGGATTGTTCAAGCTGGGTATCACCAACAAAGGCGAGGCATTCAATCAGCTGGTTATTGAATGCCGCAGTCAAATCCAACGTTTTCTATCAGCGTTTCCCGATCAACAGCTATCGTTTCAATTGGACAGCCATCAGCATGTCCATGCCGTCCCTATCGTCTACAGAGCACTCGCGCAGGCTCTAACTAAAGAAAACTGCCTGGTTAAGCGGCTGCGCGAACCCATCGATCCGCTTCCCCTTTACCAGACCTGCGTCGAAGGCGACTCAAAGGAATCAGCCGGTTCCTCCGCGCCTCAAGCACGCAATACGCCGACGCGAATCCCGATGGTTAATCGTGCAAAAATCTTCTTGATATCTGCCCTTTGGCGCAAATGTTCAGTCAACAACATTCCGTGGGCTCCCGACAGACCTGCTTCAGCACCTTTGTTTTCAGGTGTTGCTCTCTCTGGACGCATGGATGAATTCAGCAAACCGCTTCTTGCTTCTTTTCAGCATGAAGCAACTCGTCAAAACAGAGATGCCGAAATCTTATTTCATCCTATCTCGGTACCGATCGAAAAGTGTCTTGACCCTCTGAACAAGCCATTTGCTGAAGCATGCGCTTCAGTATCAAGGAACCATGAAGCGGAACTGATTCGGAAGCTATAAGCACTTCATTGCATTTCTTTGACCCGCAAACACCAGCTCTATCCATTGTTCTATGGCATGTTTCACGTGAAACAGCGTTTTACGTCAACACATTTGATCCTGTTTTCCCTAGATAATGCAGAATATAAGAAAGGCCCAAGGTTACCCTTGGGCCTTTCGTTGTGAGAGCACTCTTGCTTAGATGCTCTTCAAAATAGCCATTACAAAATTCGAAGCATCCTCCAAAGCCTGAGGATCGACGTTTTCGATAATGTCGTTATCCGCAGAATAGAGCGCGGTGTTTCCGTCTGCCATACCGGCGATCGTCATCGCCTGAATACCATGAGCCATTGCAATCGATGCAGGCGTTTCACGTAAAACAATGCGATCGGTATGATATCCAACCCCCGAACGCTCGCTTGCCTGGCGAAGAACACGCTTTAAGCGTGAGGAAATCTTATAAGGCTTATAGGCACCTTCCTGTTCAATGCAAGAAAGCGCACCAGCACCAAGGGCCTCAAGATTGATAACGATTGCGCCTTTCATCTCGTCGGCGTGCTCTTCCAGGAACGCATTAATACCCGAATGAGAATATTGCTCTGCACCAAGGCCAACAAACCATACTTCGGTATCGATGTCGGGATGGCGGAAGTCCTGAAGCTTCTTGAGCTCGCGGTTGATTTGCTCGGCTGTGCCAGCGTCACCATCAATGCGCAATGCGGGGCTGGCATCAACAATGCCGTCAGTATCATAGACCGCCGATTCGTCATAGTAAGTATCCTCTACCTGAGCATCTTCGCCCTTGCGAAGACGATTCAAAGAGAATGCTCCACCGTTCCATCCACGACGATCATCGGATTCGCGGTAGTCAACGTCTACAAACTCATCATCTTCCTCACGGAAGCTCGACCAATCTCCACGAGCTTTACCGACGCTGCGGGCATTATAGTCCTCATCAACATCTACCCACTCGTTTACAGATACTTCTTCTTCCTTGCGCTTCTTGCCCTTGCGGAACCGGCTGAAGAGGCGTCCAGCACGGGACTTAGGCATATCAACGTATCCAGGACCAGCAAAAGCACCTGTTTCGGTATATTCCTCGTCGTAGGCGGAATCATCCGCATCATCGACATAACGCTCTTCGGGGGCTACGTCAGATACCAGCTCATCCCCTACAGGGGCGAATGAGCCAGTGCCACCAACAGTCGAAAAAGAGCCAGTTGCAGACACTGCCGACTGCGCGCCCGTATCAAACGAAGGGAGGTTGAGGCTTCGCGCTGCAGGCGCTGTGCTAAACGCATCAGTATTTCCATCAATACGAGGAAGCATGTTGGAAAGCAACGATTTACCGCCTGTGGAGGTGCCTTCGTTTACCTCTGCCATAGGAGCGCGCTGACGAAGGTTTTCACCCGAAGCGCTGCGAGCAGGCGTTACGTCCGGCAACACGATAACCTGGCGAGAATGGTCCGCCTGTTCAACAACAGGAGAAACAGGAGATACCATTTCTTCCATGCCCACAATCGGAGAAGCTACCGCAGGCCGAGGCGCAGTTCTTTCAAGCGGCTCTTCTGCGTACTCTCCACCCTGCACCTCATCCGAATAGCCGTAGGAGTAGGATTTCATTTCCTCCTGTACACGACCAGCAGGGATGCGTGCGGTTGATTCATCGTTGCTGTCGTGGAATGAACCCATGTTGACCACATTGTCATCGATACGGCGAATCGGCTCCTCTTCGTCGTCGAACTCTTCATTGTCCATAAACTGGGAGACATCGATTGGGGAAATTGAGGTGGTTACACTCGGAGATGCCGCCTGTTCAGGCTGCTCAGCTGGATCATCAACGTATACTTCTTCGTTTTCAGATACAGCAGGCTCTTCATAGTAGTCCTCGTTGTAGGACTGCTCCTCCAGGTATTCTTCAGCGGGATATTCCTCTTCAACCGATTGCTTACGCGATGAAATCGACTTCAGGCGAGAAGCAAAAGAATGCTGCATCTGAGATGCTTTTTCGGAACCAGAATGGACCGCGTTATTGAGGAAATCGCCAAGCGAACCGCTATGACGTGAGTGAACGCTCCTCTTGGAGCTCACTGCGGGGCGAGAAGCTTCCTCGTTTGCGGGGTAATACTCGGGGGTATTTGTGTGCTCATCGACGGGTTCCATAGGCGAAGTTGCCGAATCAAGCTCCTCTTCGATTTCTTCAACTTCGTTATTCCTGGGAACAGAGCGATGAAGCCTCTGGGAATGACGCACTGAAGGACGGGGGGAGGGCTTTCCTTGGTCATGAGAGCTGAAATGCTCATGACCTTGAACAGTCTCTTCGACTATCTGCTGCTCAGACTCAACAACGGGCTCGAGCTCCGCAGGAGCTTTGCCTGCAAGCTGATCCACCTCTTCAATTGCAGCCTCGTAAAGCGTCTCATGCGACACAAGGGCAGGATCATCGTTTACAGCAGGATCATGTTCAGCTGCTTCGACAGAAGCAGGCTGATCTTCGGCGGCAACGGCAGGCTCGGGATCGTGATCGAGCCATGGCGCAGGCGACGCAATGGGCTTCGGAGCGGGCTTGCGTTCGATGGGTGCTGCTGCAGTGTTGTTCAGATGCCATTCTTGTTCAGCTGCCAAATCCTCTGCCGACAAGGCGGCAGGCTGACCACCAGCAATGGGCTCAGCGAAATGAGCCGAGCTCCCCTCATGATTAGCATGGGGCGCAGAAAACGACTCAATCTCATCCTGCAACGCGCGAACCTTTGAAGACAATTCGGACTGAGCAGCCTCGGGCTCAGAGACGGGAATGGCAATGGGAGATCCGTAGGGATTAGAAGCATGATGCTCCATCATGCGCGCAGCAACGGTATCCGCATAGCGAGAACGATTTACCTTCGGGGTTTTTCCTGCATCAGGCTTATTCGCACGTGCCTTCTCTTGAGCAATCTTTGCCCAAGAAGGAGTATCGCTCGTTTGAACGCGGGCTACAGGCTCTGGGGCAGCAGAAAGAGCAGCCTCTTTAGCAGCCGCTGCCTCAGCTGCAGCTGCAGCCTCGGCCGCCTGCTTCTTTTCAATCTGCTGCTTGGGGATAATGACCTCGCCTTTTTCCCCAGAATCGGACTCTTTTTTAGGTTCCTCATCAAGAGTGGAGGAAACCATGGTGCGCGCTAGAGGACTCGGCGCCGACTCAGGGCGCTTCCCAACCTCAAAACGTACGCTAGAAACCTCATCCTCATCTTCAGCGATCAGGCCGCCACCCTTAACCAGGCGAGAAGATATATCAGTTACGGGAACCTTGTCGGCAACAGGCTTTCCAGTCAAAGCCGCAATGGCAGCTTTCGCTGCCGCAAGAGATTCCTGCGGCGACATCTCTGCTTCATATTCAAGAGATGCACCTTCAGGCACAACGCCCGCAGCGCGTGCCGCCTCTTCGCCGTGTACGCGATTGCCCTCTTCAACGCTGCGCTCCAGAGCTTCCTCTTGGCTTACCAGGCCGTTTCCAACTTTGCGCGCAACATCAAGCAAAACCGAAACACCGGAAGCGTTATTATTTGCCGACTGGTTGAATGGAGCAACGATATGAAGCACAGAGCGAACCAGGGGGATAGCAAACAGCACCGCACAAACAACCAACAGGAAAGTAAGAATGGAAGACATAGCACCCGTATCAGCTGCGAACAGCGTGGAGCGAAGCAAGAGAACGAAAGCCGAAACCACCAATGCAATGGCGCTTGCCTTCTGAAGAATGGGCAATGCCGCAGCGAAGGGGGGCTTTTCCTCCGTCAAAACCTTGCCACTGTCATAATTGGCCACCAGGATCACCTTGCGGCGACGAGCATTGGCGCCATTTGCCGGGGTGGGCTGATATTTCGCCACCACATTCTGGCTTGCACCGGTCCTAAGCAAGCGTGAAAGAATAGGGCGCCCCGTGATCTCCATACCATATAGAACCGCCGCAGCTATAGTGAGAAGCAACCAAAGTATGCCCAAAGAGGGAACAACAATAGAAAGAACGGCACCAAGCAAAGCAACACCGAAACAAATGATGTTCGGGAGCTGATCGTTGGTTACACACTGGAAGTCTTCCACCACCGTCGCAAAACCTGCCTCTTTCTGCATCTGGTCGGCAAGATAGAGCGCAGCCCTCTGTTCCTCCTCGGTACCAGCAGGATGCGGACCTATCTCTTGCGTGAGATAGGCGATATCGTCGATTATTTCAGCCATGGAGAGCCCCTTTTGTTTCCACGCTTATATAAGTGAGTAGCGATTGACATGGATATAGACTGTACAAGTATACGTCATTTGACTCGTTTCGCCTTTATATGAACCGTTTGTTCACCTTGTCTACCGCATTGCGCAAAGAAGTGCCTTTCTATCTGCATAAAAATACCTCCCATCCGCTTATCGCAGATGGGAGGTTTCACGTGAAACATATCAGTTAGCCTGCTGCTAATCCTGCCCAAGATACTCTCTTAAATAAGCATCGTTTGATGCAGCGTCCGAACGAAGACTGTCATAGCGAGAAACTAAATCGGCTGTTGCGCTGGCATAAGCATCAACCACAGGCTGGCTAAATTGCTTCGGCAACGCTTTTGCCATTTCCACAGCCTCCTGATCGGCTCTGTTATAAGCATCGTTGTGGGACTCGGCAGTCGCTTTGTCTTGTATAAGGATCGCCGCGTTTGAGGCAAGCGCTTCATTGGTCGCATCGATTCGCTTGTTGACATAAGCCAGCGAGGCATCGAAATTCGCCGCGGGATAGAAGCCCTTCGCCTTCGCAATGCATTCCTTCGCCTTTGAGAATTGAGCCTGGGCAGAAGTGGTGAACTCGGTTGATTTCGCCACGTTGTCCGCCGTTGTGTCCGAAACAACAGTTGCCGCCTGCGTCAAAAGGGCATTCCCTTCTTGGATGCAACTCCATGCCTCATTCATGGCGTCGATGCCTTGCTTTGCCGCAACATCTTCCTTCATACGCTGATCGGCAACATCAAGAAGCTCCTCACGAACCGCAATAGCATTCAAGGCCCGTTGCGCCGCCTCTTTGTCGCGCTGGGATCCGTCAAGCTCCGACTCTGCCTTCTGAGCATACACGCGAGCCGACTCAAGTTGGTCTTTGGCATCGGGAATAGCTGCACTTAATTCCTGCGCGCGAGAAACGGTATCGTCACCAAACGTATCCTGAAAATATTTGTCGATAGCAACCGTGGTTTCATCGCTTTGCTTAACAAGCTCGCAAGCTTCACGCAGCACACCGACGCTGGTATTCAGTCGCTCGTACTGCTGGTAGGCCCAATACCCCCCTACGCCAATCGCGCCTATGCAAACAACCGCCACGAGTGCGATGCTGAAACGGCGATACCATCTGCGGCGTTGCTTCCTGCGAGCTATTTCCGCCTGAGAATCTGCGCCTAAAAATGTTTTACGTTCAGAAGGCTGGGGCTTCACTTCAGCCGAATTTCGCTTGGTTGCTTTTTCTGCTGTTAGGTTCTTTTCCTTGCCCCCTGCGGTTGAAGCGCCCTTCCTGAAGCTTGGAAGACGCCACTTGGCGCCACGCGAGGGCTCATCCTGCGCTGCAGCTTTCTGCTCAAGGACATTCAGGGAAAGCTCGTTAGGCTTTCCCTGCGAGAATTCTTTCAGATGAAGAACCTGGGTTTCCTTATGCCCAAGGCCACGGCCGCTTCGCTTTTTCTTGCGGGCCATCACGAATGCGAACCTCCGGCTACGCGCGCAAGAGACTCGATCGCCGCACGGTCGGCAACCTCGGCAACGATATCCGAGCAAGGCATCATAACGATATTGTTGCTCGGCAACGAATTCAGGAATTTCTTGCCGTAATACTTGGTTATCAGGCGTTTGTCAGCCAAAACCACAATGCCGCGGTCGCTCGATTTACGAATAAGCCTTCCAACCGCCTGCTTTACCTCGATAACCGCATGGGGCAGCGAATAGTGAGCCCAAGCGCGATCATCACGTTGTTGACGTTCGCATGAAAGAGGATCGGTAGGCAGGCCAAAAGGCAGCTTGGGGATGACAACGCCCTTGAGCGTTGCGCCTGGAGCATCAAAACCCTCCCAGAAGCTCTTCAGAGCAAAGAGACTCAAATGCTCATCTTTCAAGAAGTCATCGCGAAGGCCCTTAACGGAAACGCCCCATTTTTGGCACACCAAACGCAAATCGTCTTCCTTCAAAGCGGGATGAACGCCATCAAAGCACTGTTCCATTTCGCGCCTGTTGGTAAATAGCGTAAGCATCGAACCTCTCTGGGCCTTGTGCAAATCAACAAGGAACGATTCCAGGGTTGGAAGATAAGCAGGATCCTGAGGTTCTGGCATATCCGTTGGAACGTAGACCCGCATATTGGCATCGAAATCAAAGCTTGAATCAACCTTCAGCACATCAGCCCGAGAATCTTCCCCTTCGTTGAAGCCAACGGCACGCTCGAACGCATCGAACTGTCCGTCGACCGCCAGAGTTGCCGAAGCATATATAACACTGCGCGTTTCAGCATAAAGACTCTCGTTTAGCGACTTGCCCACATCGAGCGGCTGAACCGTAAAGATTTCATCCAACGTACCCTTTGTCCGATTAAGGCGAACCGAATACACATGGTTATCGCTGTCATGGAAGAACATCTCATCAAGGGCATCGTATGCTTCCCTCAATTCAAGCGCAGCCAGGGCGAGTTCCCTCTGGGCGCTTGTTGTGTCTTCGATTTGTTCCGCATAAGCAACGATGTCGCGGCAAGCACGGATCAGCTTTTCCAAGGTGTCGTATACCGCGCGCGCACGATTCACGACACCTCGGTACGTATCACCATGGCGAATCTCGTCGTTTAGCCAGAGGTCAAAGTACTCGTATCCACGCGAGCGGGTCTTCGGATCGAACACCAGAAGATCTTTCGCTCCGAGACAGAACTCTTCCGTCGCCATCGCGAAGGCACCCGCACAGGTGCGCGCTTTGGCAATAAGCGATTCATACAACGCGCGGCCGTCCTCTGGAGCTTGAGCGCTTCGCTCCACTCGAGAAAGAACATTGTGTGAACCTTCCCCATTTACGCGCAAAGCAAGCGCCCTCAGCGAATCGGAAGACACCGAGAGGGCAAGTGCGCGGCGCGCTTCTTCCTCCGCACCATGAGCCTCGTCTACAGCCCAATAGCGAATAGGGGGCAGCAGCCCACCTTCGAAGCGGACATCCCAGAAAAGCAAACTATGGTTCGTTACCACGACATCGCATCGCTGGGCTTGCTCGCGGGCGCCATGGACAAAGCAGCTTCGTCCAAAGAAGGGGCACTTATGGCGCAAGCATTCGTTGCTTTTGGTCCCAATGCGCCAACGGGGAATAGCGCGGTAATCAATTTTCAGAGCGTCCATATCGTCATAGTCGCTCTGTTCTACAAACGAAAGTAGACCCGCCAAAGCAGGTGCCTGATTGATTTCTTGCTTACGATAATGAATTACCGATGGCCCTTGGTTGACCAAGCTATCCACCTTGCGAAGGCAAGGATAGTGACTGAACCCTTTCAAAGGAGCGTACGTGATGCCGAGAGCCTTCGAAAGAAGAGGCAGCTCCTTATGAACCAGCTGATCCAGCAATGCATTGGTCTTTGTGGCTACACCCACGGTGATACCGTTTTTCTGTGCCGCCAGGGCAAGGGGAACCAGGTAGGCCATCGATTTGCCAACACCGGTGCCAGCTTCTACAGCAAGATTGCGAGACGTTGCCAAAGCGCGGTTTACCGCAAAGGCCATTTCGCGCTGTTCTTCGCGCGGCTCATATTCCTCGTACAAAGAGCCCAATAAACCCTCAACGGAAAAGGCTTCAGAAATTTCCGCATCGGTTGCGAAAGAAAGCTCGGGGGCTTCGCTACCCGCAGGAGGAAGCTCCTTGCCCACGGGGGAAGAATCAGGAACATCAACATCAGGGCGCAAGGGAGCCGAAGCCTGAGCCACTGCCGCTTTACGCGATGAACGCAAACTGTACGGCCCCTCGCTTTCCTTCATAGCGGCAAGGCACTTAAACACACGCTCGGTATTCCAAGCGTCGCTATCACACATATCGGCAATATGCTGGAGCAAAGGGGCAGGCATGGTGTCAACCGCAGCCAAAAGCACCCGATACACGAGACACGTTGCCGCCACATCATCATCAGCACGATGGGTGGAGTCGGGCCCGCCAAACGCACGCACTAAATCGAGCAAGCGATGAGAGGTTAGGCGAGGTAGCGCGATTTTCGCCAGATCGAGGGAATCAATCCAGCAGTTCTGCTTCAATAGCTCACCCGTGGGGTACTTCGTGCAGAAAGTTCTATCGAAATTTGCATTATGAGCAACCACATCGGAAGAACCAACGAATTCAACCAAACCTGCAACGGCAGTATTGGGGTCGGGAGCATTCGCCACATCTTCATCGCTGATGTTGGTAAGGTGAGCAACCTCTTCGGGGATCGGTTTCCCGGGATTTACGAACGTTACGTACCAGCCGACGATTTCACCATGAACCATACGCGCTGCAGCAATCTGAATCAGCTCATCGTGGTTGAAGGAGAAACCCGTCGTTTCGGTATCGATAACAACAACGTCTTCGTCCAGTTCACCAAACGAGTGCTCTTTCGCATAGCTGCTAAGCGAATGGTAGCGATCGCGGATGCGCTGAGGGGTGTTTTCGAGAATGTAAGTGTCAAGCCTTGATGCGGCTTCTGCATTTTGTGTTTCCATACTAGTAAGACTATCATTTATGGAATTCTTTATCTCTAATGCCTGAATCACTTCTAGGAGAAAACATGTCAGATATTGGCTATTTTTCCATGTACGCCCGTTTTGAAACCGAAAGCAAAGAAGATGCTGCGGCATTTCTAGGCGCAGACAACATAATTGGCGACGCATTCTCTATCGAGCAGGAATACGTTGATGGCAAGCGCACGGCATGGATCGTGAATCCCTTCGGCAAGCGCATGGGCACCATCGACGAAAAAACCGCTGAAAAGGTTGATCTCTGCAACGCCAAAGGATGGAACACCGTTGCCTTGCTTGCACTCGTTGCTTTCACGGAAAAGCCTGAACCAGGCCTTTACTGGGGTCAGGTTCTTATCATTTCCTACGACCCGGAATATGAAGTCGCCTTCTCTACGTTTATAGAAAATGTCGGAAAGCAGCTCGGCGAGGGAATACGCCCCGACGTTTCCCTTGGTCGCGACTCCCTTAAGAAGGTTATCGAAACTCAGGGCGAATGGGTTCCTTCGGGACGCGTTCCCTTCCCCAACAAGAACAAGGGCACCGCTTGGGTGAAAACGCAACGCACCGGAACGGAACGTTTGGTAAAGCAGGCACGCAAGGGCAACATAGGTTGCACGGTAGTTAGCTGGATATTCCTTCTCGCCGTTGTCGCCCTTATTGTTTTCGGGCTTCATTCCTGCGGAGCGTTCTAGCCAATCTTCCGCCTAACCGCGCTATAGACATACAGTGGTGTTTCACGTGAAACGCCACCATAAAGAAAACCCCTTGCCGCATTCCGGACCGCACCTCTCGAAATCGGACTTATTTCAATCCGAATCGGGGATATGGTTCGTTTCGCGGACAAGGGGTTTTACGTTTGCGGCAGATGTCTACTTAATTTTCCAAGGCATAGGAAATGAGCTTGGTGCAGAGCTCAGCAAAACTCATGCCAGCTGCACGAGCAGCATCGGGAAGAAGCGATGTTGCCGTCATGCCAGGAATGGTGTTCGTTTCCAAAACCCAAAAATTTCCTTCGGCATCCTTGATGAGGTCACTACGAGAAACACCGCGGCACTCAAGCGTCTTATGGGCGGCAACCGCAAGCTCCGTAGCGCGCTTGGTATCTTCTTCGGATAAGGGCGCAGGGCAGATATGCTGCGACCCTCCCTGAGCGTACTTCGACTCAAAATCGTAGAACTCGTGGGAAGGAACAATTTTGATAACAGGGAGAGCGCACGGGTCCTCGTTGCCCAATACGGCAACGGTGAACTCTTCGCCTGAAACAAAGCTCTCAACAAACGCGCACGTATCTACCTGAAATACCTTATCGATCGCATCGGCAATTTCCTCAGCACCTTCACACAGATACACACCCAAAGCGCTACCTTCCGTAGCAGCTTTCACAACACAGTGCGAACCCACTTCAGCAATGATGGCATCAATGTCGATATGGTGAGAGTCGAGCATCATAGAACGAGGGGTAGGGATGCCGGCGCGCTCATAGCAAAGCTTCGTCTTGGGTTTGTCGATAGCAGTGGCGCTCGACCAAACGCCTGGACCAATATAGGGAAGCCCAATGGTTTCCAGAAATCCCTGGATGGTGCCGTCTTCGCCGTACTTGCCATGAAGAGCCAGGAAAGCAACGTCAAAATCACCTTGAATCAAAGCCAGCAAGTCTTCTTTGTTGGCGGGGTCGAAAACAGTTACCGGAAAGCCCGCTTCGAGCAAAGCTTCCTTCGCCCCCTCACCAGAAGCAAGGGAAATGGAACGCTCGCCACTCTTGCCTCCCGCAAGCAGAGCAACACGAATTTGTTTAGGATCGAAAGAACAAGACATGGTTCTCGCTTTCATACAAGTAAAACCCAGGGCACTGCTGCCGAAAGGCTTGATACGTTAACCGATAGTGAGTATAGCAAACGCACGTTACCACTCTGCTACCACCACGCGGTAACCACTTGGTTGCGTATAATACTGAGCATGAATAACGCAATCCAATCATTCAACCTGTCCGAAATTCCCACTATTCTGGAAAGTCTCGGACAGCCGCGCTTTCGCGCCAAACAGCTCACTTCCTGGCTTTACCAGAAAGGAGCTCACTCCTATGACGAAATGACCAATCTGCCCAAGAGCCTTCGGGATGTCCTGTCGGATGAATACCCTTTGATTGAGCCGCAAGTGGTTAACAAGCAAGTATCCAACGACGGTACACGTAAATACGTGTTCGAATACGCCGATGGCGCCAAGGTAGAAGCTGTCGGAATCCCCTCATTCGACAAGAAAGAGCGCAAAGACGAGCCCAAGCACCTTACCGTGTGCTTCTCCACTCAAGCAGGATGCGCCATGGGGTGCACCTTTTGCGCCACGGGGCACGAGGGACTTACCCGCAATCTTTCTTCCGCTGAAATGATTTGCCAGATCATAGCTGTACAAAACGATTTTAGCTGCCGCGTCACTAATTTAGTTTCAATGGGACAAGGCGAACCATTCCAGAACTACCAAGCAACCCTAGAAGCGCTTCGTTTCGCCAACGCAAAAGACGGCCTTGAAATAGGCGCTCGTCATATAACGGTGTCAACATGTGGCATCATTCGGGGAATTGAACGCCTTGCAAACGAGCCCGAACAATTCACGTTGGCAGTATCCCTCCATTCTGCTTTGCAGGATGTGCGCAATGAAATCATGCCGCGTTGCAGCAACATTCCCTTACCGCACCTAAAGAAGGCCCTTCGATCCTATATCGAGAAAACTGGCCGTCGTGTCAGCTTCGAATATCTCCTTATCAAGGGGGTCACCGACACAGAAGAAAACCTCGCAGCGCTAATCGATTTCTGCGATGGCCTCCTATGCCACGTCAACCTTCTTTCAGTAAACGAAGTCGAGGGAAGCCCCTACAAGCCAAGCTCCACCGCAACGCAGCAGCGCTGGGTTAAGGAACTGAAAAGCGCAGGCAAGGAAGCCACTATCCGCAATTCGCGCGGAAGCGATATCGACGGAGCCTGCGGTCAACTGAAAAACAAAATGTAGAGAACGGGAAAATAGGGACAGGCACCAGATTCCCGCCTAACAAACAGGGCCCCGCTTACGATGAAACTCGCGAGCGGGGCCCTGGTTTTGTTCACTATGGCGCAAGGGGGAATCTGGTGCCTGTCCCTATTTTCCCGCTTGCGACTCTTCAATAAGATGCAGGATACGCTGAAGTTCCTCTTCATCCTTAAACTGGATCTCGATTTTGTTCTTGCCCTTAACGGTCTTGACGCGAACCGGAGCGGAAAGGAAACGGGTAAGCCCCCTCGCAGCCTTCTTGAAACTTGGAGGAGCAGGAACGCGTTTTGCAGCTGCCGAACCAGCCTTCTCACGACCATTCATCAGACGAGCCAGTGCTTCGGTTTCGCGAACGCTCAACTTTTCATTCTTAAGCTTTTCGGTAAGTTTCTTCCTGCCCTCCGCGTCATCAACAGAAAGGATGGCGCGAGCATGGCCGGCGGTGATCTTCTCCTCAAACAAGAGTTGCTGAGCTTCCTCAGGCAAATCAAGCAGACGGAGAGCATTAGCGATGGTAGATCGTCCCTTGGAAACCGTCTGGGCAACCTCTGATTGCGTCATCCCCTTGCGCTCCATAAGGCGCTTATAACCATAAGCCTCTTCAATAGGGTTAAGGTCGGATCGCTGAATATTCTCAATCAAAGCAAGTTCAAGGGCTTTGTCGTTGTCGGCTTCCCAGAAACGAACGGGAACCTCTTCCATACCCAAACTCTTGCATGCTCGATAGCGGCGCTCACCAGCCAAGATCTGATACTGGTTCCCAATTTTGCGAACCAAAATAGGCTGAAGAAGGCCTTCCTTTTTGATAGACCCTGCAAGTTCCTCAATTTCACCTGGCTTGAAATTGGTGCGAGGCTGATCAGGATTGGGGTGAATCAGGTCAAGCTTAACCGTTGCCGTAAGCCCCTTGGAATCAAATGGCTTGTTTTCCTTCTTCGAAACCTCCAGTGCAGGCTCGACAACCGGCTTAGCGGGCTTCCTAACCTGACGCTCTGCTGCAACGCGCGGCTTAGGAGCGGGAGTTCTCATGGACACCGAACCAGCGGAGCTGAAAGTGCCAGAACCAGCACGCATAGCGGGCTTGCGCGCCTCGCGTGAAACAACTTTGGCATTTTCAAGCGCATCTTCAGAAATATAGATATCAGAAGACGGATCAACCGGTTTCCCCGAAGAACGCTTAGCGGTACGTTCCTGAAGAACTTGATGAAGAACACCAGCGGATTCCTGCTTCTTCTGAGCAGGTTCTTCGCTTAACGGTTCAGGCACGCTCCTTTCCTGCTCTTTGAGAGTCTCAGGAGCAGAAGGCTTCTGGGTATAAGTGGGGCTATCGTCAAACAAAGCATTGAGGCCACGCCCCAAGCCACTTTTCTGCTTAGCCACGAGCAATCACCTCTTTGGCAAGATCGTTGTAGGCAAGTGCTCCCTTGTTGTCGGGAGCATATTCGAGAATCGACTGTCCGTAACTAGGAGCTTCAGACAGTTTAACGGTACGAGGAATCAACGTCTCGAAGACCTCGTCCCCAAAGAACGAACGGACCTCATTAACCACCTGGTTGGCAAGATTGGTGCGGGAATCGTACATAGTGAGAACAATTCCAAAGATATCCAAGCTCGGGTTTAGGATGCTTTTGACACGTTTCATCGAATCAAGGAGTTTTGTCACACCTTCCAATGCGTAGAACTCGCACTGAATGGGAACCAGGAGCTTATCCGCAGCAACCAAGGCATTGATGGTGAGCAGACCGAGGGAAGGCGGGCAATCGATAAGGATGTAATCATAGCGGCCGCGTAGGCTGCCGAGAGCGCTTTTCAAGCGGTTCTCTCGCGCCATCTCGTTAACCAATTCAACCTCTGCGCCAGCCAAGCTGATAGTAGAGGGCAGAACATCAACACCTTCGGCAACACAAGACAGAATTACCTCTTCGACGGGCGTTTCACCAAGCAGCACGTTGTAAACACACCCATCAAGAGCTCGTTTGTCGATACCATAACCGCTTGTTGCATTGCCCTGAGGGTCAAGGTCGACCAAAAGGACCTCTTTACCCATAGCACCTAAAGCAGCGGAAAGATTTACTGCAGTGGTCGACTTACCAACGCCGCCTTTTTGGTTGATGATCGCGAGGATTTTTGTCTGCCCGATCGCATGAGCCACCTTGGGCTTGTCGCGGAACGGGATGAAGGTGCGAATATCGTCGTCATCTTCATCTTCGGCTTCAACGCCGTCTTCCGGGGAAGTAGACTCCATTTCCGGATCAGTTTCCTCTGCAGCTTCTTCATGCTCGGAGGTTCGCTCGACCACCTCTGCATGTTCATTGATTTCGTCGTAGCTGCTCTGAAGAACCTCTTCTTTGATCTCTTCAGGGTTCTGACTGCGCTCAGTCACGGAAGTCACGGGAACATTTTTTGCTTTTTTTCGACTACCGAACAGCCCCACGAGCTCTCCTCTCTTTTTTGCCTACCAGACAAACTATTGCTTCACTTGAATACCCTATAAAGGGTAAGCAAATGTTTGCTGTTTCACGTGAAACAGCAAACATAAAAAATAACAAAATGCCCCACATCTCATCGAACAAAAAACAAGATTGACGCTATACAACAAAATCAGCGAAACACAACTCCGTTTGACGGACAGCATAATGGGATAGCCCAGAAGCAGAGCAAAATGCCCCTTTGTTTCGATTATTTGATAATACCCTTGCCATACCCTTTAGAAAATAGAAAGGTATACGGTTTTTCCTCGAAGCACCGCATTTCCATTCCCAAACAACGATCAAGCAAACGTCGGTTTCCCGAAACCAGTACACAAAAAGGAACCCGAGAAAAAACGAGGCCACACGAAGCTCTATAACAGCCAAACAGAAACAGACTTGAATAGATACTCAAAATATAGAAAACAGGCTCTTACAAAGAGCCTCAAAGCCCTTTTAGCGCAGTAAGTTCAACACAGGACCCTTCAGAACGCTCAAAGAACAAAAAAGGAGTCCTTGGAATAATTCCAAGGACTCCTTTCTTAAAATGGTTTCTTTTGTGCCATACCGACTCTTCGAGGAAGCTTCATCGAAGGATTACATCGCTTCCGAAATACGATGATGGCTCGACTCGTCTCTCCATCGGAAAGCGTGAATCCTCTCGAAGAAATGAATTCCATTCCCAATTTGCGAGCAATTTCCCGAGCATGCTCAAGTTCCTCTGATTCACTGTGGGTCTTGTAACATACCAAGCGTCCGCCTTTAGCCAACAAGGGCGATGCAAGCTCGAGCAGTGAAGCCAGGGAGGAAAGCGCGCGGGCAGTAACCAATGAGAAGTGGTTAGGCTGCTGCAACGCAAGATCCTCAATGCGCCCATGGTAGGTTGAGACAATATCGTCAATACCAAGCTCGGCGGCAAACGAATCAAGGGCGCGCGTCTTCTTGCCAACGGAATCAGCAAGAAGGGTTTCCCTCCCCGTCATGATCGCCAAGGGAATACCGGGAAACCCAGCGCCCGAGCCCATATCGAGATACGGACCTTCCAGCGCCCCCTCAACTTCAGGAAGGCCAGCGAGCGAATCCTCAACGTGAAGAACCTGAGCAGACTCCCAATCAACGATTCGGGTAAGGTTCGTTACCTTGTTTTCCTCGATAACCAGTTCAAGATGCTTATCGAGTAGCTCCCTCTGCCTTTTGTTGGGCGCATGTTGTTCAGCACTCATGCCAGGATCCCTATCGTGGGCTTACCACGACACGACGGGCGCGACCCTCGCCCTCAGAAACGGTTTCGACGCGATCATCTCCGCGCAGAGCAATATGCACGATGCGACGCTCGTAGGGAGTCATGGGGCGGAGCTTGATGCTGCGATCCTGGTCTACTGCCTTATCGGCTGCATTCAAAGCAATGTCCTCGATCTTCTGACGCTGACGAGCCTTATAGCCTTCAACGTCGACCACGATGGGATAGCGATGACCAACAATGCGAGACGTAATAGACGAAATAAGGAATTGAAGCGAATCGAGCGTACGACCGTGGCGACCGATCAAAACAGCCAAATCGTCACCAGTGATGTCAAGGATAAGCTCACCTTCATCACCTTCATACTCTTCGATGGTCACTTCTCCGACATTGAAATACTTCAAGATATCCTGAATGGCCTCGATAGCCGTATCGGCGATCCTGTCCACTTCCTCTTCGGAATATTGGCCCTCACCTTCGTATTCCTGAGACGAGGATTCATCCTGAACCATGTTCTCTTCTTCCATTAAAAACTCCTTACATTCAAATCTCCCCTCCGCGGTAGAACCACGAAGGGGAGGAGACGGCAAAAAATATGTGAAGTAGCGTTACTTGCTCTTCTTGTGAGGGCGAGGCTTCTTTTCCTTGCGAATCACGTTGACTTCCACGGGCTTGACCTCAACCTTTTCAGCTTCGACTTCTTCGTCCTTATGCTTCATAACCTTAGTAGAGATTACCTGCTGCAGAACGCCGAATACAGAAGAAGTTGCCCAGAACAGCAAAACGCCGGTGGGAGAACCCCAACCAAGCCACAGCATGAACAGGGACATGATGCCCATCATAATCATGGTCTGCGTCTTCTGCGGGCTGTTCGTACCCATCTGCTGAAGCAAGGAGGGCAGGAAGGTGCAGAATGCAAACAGAAGGAGAAGGATGCCGTAGGGCAAGAACTCCAAGAAGCCCTGGCCGAACATCGCGGAAGGCGAAGAGAGCAGCGAAGGCAAAACATTATAGAAGGAGTAGGTCATACCTTCGGTACGGGAGCCCATTTCCTGCAATACCTGGAACAGGGCAACGAAGATAGGCATCTGAAGGAACAGGGGCAAGCAACCAGTAATGGGGTTGAAGCCGATCTCTGCATAAACCTTCTGCATTTCCTCGGCCTGACGCTGCTGGTCGTCAGCGTACTTTTCCTGGATCTCCTGGATGCGAGGAGAGAACTGCTGCATTCGATACGAAGAGCGGATCTGCTTCTGCATAAGGGGGAACAGGATAAGACGGAGAATAAGCGTCACGATGATGATCGCCAAACCCCAGTCGGCAACGAAACCATACATAGCATCGATGCACCAGAATATGGCGTCTTTAAACGCGTCCCACATGTGTACCTTTGTCCTCTCGGTTCGGGGGGTTGATTATTAAAGATGAAAGGTATCCGGCACGGGGTCATACCCGCGGCCTCCACCTGGTCTGCAGCGCAGAATGCGCTTGCAGGTAAGATACAGACCTTTAAGGAAACCGAATCGCTGAACCGCAACAAGTCCATATTCCGAACAAGTGGGAATAAACCGACAAGTTGCGGGGAGCAGGGGCGATATAGCAAGACGGTAGAACTTGATCATCAACAACAGAACCCCCTTGGGGATAGCTGATATTTTCGACCAGACCTTCAAGACCAAATACTTGCCTTAATACGATTCCATGATCTTCTTGCATGTGGAAACCAGCTTCCGGTATTCAACACGCGTTGTTTTCCTGTTAGCCATGAAAATGACATTCAACTCCGGCCAAGGGCCACCGATATCGTGGCAAACAGCACGCAAGCGGCGCTTCGCTGAGTTGCGCCACACCGCATTACCGTTCTTCTTGCCCGCTATAAAAGCAACACGGCCACTAGGGCCGTGTTGGGTATCTCCCCGGTACACGATCATAGTTACGCAGGGAGTTGCATGTCTTTTTCCGTGCGAGAACAGGTAGGAGATCTCAGTGCTGGATTTGATGGTTCCTAACACGGTTTCTCACAAGGAAAGTTAGGCACAGAGACGCTTGCGGCCCTTTGCACGGCGAGCAGAGAGAACGGCGCGGCCGCTCTTGGTAGCCATACGTGCACGGAAGCCGTGAGTCTTTGCGCGCTTGCGGGTGTTCGGTTGATAGGTGCGCTTCATTACTTTTCCTTTCAGATTTACAGTAACTTCGAAATTATACGATGAAGAAGCCGCGCGTCAATAATAAAGAAAGAAGTCAGGCACCCTATTTCACGGGTCAACACAGAATGAACACGCAAACGGCGGCTGCGCTACGCCCTACTAACGACATTTAGTTCGTCGCTATCGAGGATATGACCCTGCAAGGCCCAGTGGAGCTCGTTGAAATAAAAGCCAGGTTGCAAATCCAGCTCGCAATCAAGCGCATACACCGTAAGCGTATAACGGTGATCCTTATCGGGCGGGCACGGTCCGATGTACCCACGAATCACTTCTTCGCTTGTCTCCTCGGCGCGAGACAAGCAGCTGTTTGAACCCTGCACGAAGGAAAATTCACCGCTATGGCTGGCGTTTTCGGGAATCAAGGCAGTATCAGAGCTCACTCCGCATGCAGCCCAGTGAATCCAGGCAAAGCCACATACGGGAATGGAGTCATAATCAACGAACGAAAGAGCAAGGGACTTAGCCCCCTCAGGAACACCCGACACCTCGATGGGGAACGAACAAATATTGTTGCCGTCACGACGCAGTTCCGGAGACGAATATTTTCCAAAACGATCGGGCAGCATGCCTTTTTCATCCAACGGGATAGCGATCTTCATAGTTTGTCCACCTCACTTTTCCCCAAGGAAAGCAACTTATACACAATTTGTTTATATAGCATTGTGGATAATGTTGATAACTTTCCAGGTGTTTCAGGATACTTCCCCACCATTATCCCAGAGGTTGCAGCAACCCTTTCAGGAAACAAAAACTCGTCTCCGTAATATAGGTGGAAAAGCGGTTCAAATTTCATAAAATACAGGCTTTTAGCTGGTCTTTTATTGTTATCAACATTCCGATTTGCCTGCTGTATGCATATCAGCGAAGCGGTTTAAACACCTTGACTTCAACAGCTAGAAGTGAAAGCGCAAAAACTACTTTTCCAAAATAGTTTTCCAAAATGCCTTTCAGGTTTTTCACATTTTTCTTCGGGCGTTTTCAATGTTTTCCACATTTTATTGAAAGAATGTTGAAAACTTCGAAAACGCGAGGAAAAGACGGTGGAAAGTTTGAAAAAGTGTGAATAACCGTCTAGAATGAATGAAAAATCAGCTCGATCTATGCCTTATAAAGGAATATCGGTCGGGCTCTTTTTCTCATGTTTTGAAAAAATCGGAAAGCATCATGAACCAAGAAAACGCACCACATATGCAGCCGATGGAACAAGCGGGGGAACAAGGGTCAGTGCCATATCCTCCCTATAACGAGGAGAGGCCTGCAACCGAAGCGGCAGCGCCAAACACTCAGCCCGCCCAGACATCCATTCCTCCCTACGGGTACGAACAAGGGCAATTCCATCCCCATCCTGCTCAGGGTACCCAAATGCAGCCTTATCCAGGCATGCCCTACGGCATGCCTTATGGCGGTTATCCACAACCTGGCTACACCGTACCAGCGCACAACCTGCCCCCCACGGTGCAAACGGCAAACGTCAACGGCCAACCATCGCAAGGGCAACCGTTTTCCGCCAACATGGCCAACAACCCAGAGCCGCAGGTCGCAGCCCAGGGATTCCCAGGCTACCCTATTGGATACCAGCAACCACAGACTGGCTATCCACAACAAGCGTTTCAGCAGTTCGCCGCAGCAGCAAACCCACACGTTATGCAGCCAGCGGCGGCGCAGCCCTACCCCCAAACGACGCAGCAACCGGCTTCGGATGCCTACCAGGGCGGGCAGCCTTTCGTGCCCTCCTTTGTGGAGCCGGCAACGTATGGCGAAGATTACGCCCATACAATGAATGGCGGCATCATTGAATCCGTCGAAGAGACGGCACCTTCGCAGAGCTTCGATTACCATCACATAACCACGCCTGCGCGCATTGCAATATATGATTCGCTGAAAACAGCGCCACGCGTAATACAAGTGCAGGGCGGTCCCACACACGAATACATCGAGCACATTGCTTCCTTGACCTACAAAAACGCCAAAGAAGCAGGCGGGGTGATCCCTTACACCGTGATCAGGGAAGTATCCGAAAATTTCATTCACGCCAACTTCAACGAAGTGGTGGTATCAATTTTCGACCAAGGCAATACCATTCGCTTTGCGGATCAGGGCCCAGGCATCAAGAACAAAGATCTCGTACAAGAACCAGGATTTTCCTCTGCCATCGAGCCGATGAAACGCTACATACGAGGCGTAGGGTCGGGCTTACCCATTGTGAAGGACTATTTAAGTACCTCTCACGGCCATATCGAGATCAAAGACAACGTGAATCAGGGCTCGGTGGTGACCATCAGCCTGGTTGCGTCGCGAACAACAGACGAAGAAATTGAGGCGGTTCAGATCCCCGACCTCACCGAAAACGAAGCTGCCGTGCTTAAAGCCCTTCTTCCGAACAACACCCTAGGAGTAAGCGAAGTCAGCAAGGCCACCGACATCGCCGTGGCTAGCGTTCATACCGCTTTTTCAAAGATGGAAGAGGCCGGTCTCGTGGAAAAGGTGAATAAGAAGAGAACGCTCACCCCGCGAGGCACGCAGGTTGCCCTATCCTTGTAAACGACAGACGGCGCATCCCACGCCAACGGAATGGAACTACGTAGAACCTTATGGATATCGAACAGACGTGGACAGACCTGATGCGACAACTGAAGTCGTATCCCACCATTAACGCATCTCAAATCGATGCGTTCTTCTCGCGTGTTCAAATCCAGGCAGCAAGCCCTGGTTTCATCATGCTCACCTCGGACAATGCCTTTATTAAAGATTGGATCGAAAAGCATTATCTGAAAGATATCCAGAAGGCACTCGGCGATCTATACAACCTGGACTTTCAGGTGCTGATAGAGGTCGACCCCACCGCAGCGGCACCGGCACCTGCAGCTCAGCCCGCACCCGCAGCGACCCCTTCGGCCCCCGCTGTCGCACCGCAAGCGGTCCAGGCGCAACCGACACCCGCAGTAACAAGCGCACTGGACGCGCCTGCTCCAGGCGTCCAGTCCGCTAGCGCCGGCGCGCCCCAGCCCGTCCATTCGGTAGCGCAGGCAGAAGCATCTGAGCCGCAATCGCAGAAAACAGGGACAAGCGGCAACGACAACGAGGCAACAGGGGAAGCAGCGCTCACCTTTGATTCCTTCGTTATTGGAGAGTCGAACCGCATGGCCTACAACATGGCAGTGGAGGTAGCGGACCGCCCCGGTTCGTCCGAGTTGAACCCACTCTTTATATATGGGCGATCTGGGGTGGGAAAAACGCACCTTATGTGCGCGATTCAGAACTACATCAAGGAAACCCGCCCAGAGCTCAACGTGTGCTACATCGATTCGATGGAACTGGTAAACCGCTACTCAGACGCAGCAATAGAAAAGAGCGTCGATAAGCAAAGCTTCAAGAACTTTGAGGGCTATTTCCAGCAGGCGGATGTACTGCTCATCGACGATATCCAGGGGCTCCAGAGCAAACCCGGCACGCTCAACGCGTTGTTCCGCATCTTCAATTCGATGATCCCAAAGGGCAAGCAGTTTGTATTCTCCGCAGACCGAGCGCCGAAAAACATCGACCTCGACGAACGCTACGTGTCCCGATTCAACTCGGGAGCCACGATAGACATTCAGCCACCCGACGGCGAGACGAAGCGCAACATCATCAAGAATCTTATTCGTCACTACCAGAGCCGAGAAAACACATCGTTTGTTATCACAGACGAAATCCTCGACTACATCGTGGACAACTCCAGTTCAAACATTCGCGAACTGAAGAGCGCTATCACCAACGTGATATTCGCCATGAAGATGAACAAGGACCACACGCTTTCGGAAGGCCAGGTCAAGGAGCTTCTGGGCAATCACTTTATCGGCGGAGGCAAGAAACGCATCACGATAGAGATGATCCAAGCCGCAGTTGAAGATTTTTACGGCGTTTCACACAAAGACATCGTGGGGCGTGGCAGGGCAAGAAGCATTGTTCGGCCGCGACAAGTTGCAATCTATCTGTGCCGAGACTTGTCTGAAACCACGCTGAGCAATATTGGCAAGGCCTTCAATCGCGATCACACTACGGTGCTCCACTCGTGCGAGCTCATTTCAAGTCAGATGCAAGAAGACCGAAATCTACGAGAAGAGCTGGAAGCAGTACGCGAAAAAATCCGCATCCAGCAGTATTAAAACCTGTTGATAAACGGTGACAAAACATGGGGATTACCCCATACCTTTGTGGAAGAAGGTTTCCCCACGTTTTCCCTGTGGATAACCAAGGTGCTTTTCCACAGAGTTCCCGACAGGTGTTTTTCTGCGTTCATCAGGCAAAAGAGAAGTTATCAACATATCCACCCTGGTTACTACTTCTATTATTAGTTATTTATTAAAGAATAAAGAAGGAATTAATGGGGAGGAAAACTCGATTGTGCAACTCAATTGCCAATCGAGAATCAGCTTGGCTAGAACAGGTATCATAGCCAAGAGGAACAGAGGACAGGAGCAGCAATGAAATTCAGCGTTAACCAATCGGAGCTTCAAAACGCCCTAGCGGTTGTAGTTAAAGGATCCTCCACCCGTTCTACGCTTTCAATTCTTGCTGGTGCGTATATCAAGGCAGAAGAGGGAAGAATCACCCTTCAAACCACCAATCTGGAACTCTCCATTAAGGTAACGTGCTTCGCTATGGTGGAAGAGCCCGGAGAAACGGTAGTGCCAGCAAAACTCTTCGGTGACATCATTAAGAACCTTCCCGATATGGCGGTTCGTGTTGAGGCAGACGAAACCACCGCAACGGTATTCTGCGATAGCACCACGTTCTCATTGAAAGCGCTCAATCCTCTTGACTTCCCCGCTTTCCCCGAAATCGAAGCCGATCAGGAAGCCTCGTTCCCCTTCAATGCGTTTTCTTCGATGGTCAAGCGCACGGCTAAGGTCGTTTCTCACGATGAAACGCGTATTGTGCTTACGGGCGTACTTGTTTCTTGCGTAGGTTCCACTTTAAAAATGGTGGCGACCGACTCCTATCGCCTGGCTGTTTCCGAAACTGAGCTCGATTCGCCATGCCCTGAAGAGTTCGAAGCGGTTATTGCCGGTTCTTTCCTTCAGGACATTGCTTCGCTTCCTCAGTCAGAAGATCCTATTACGATTGCGCTTAACGACAACCAAATCGTGGTTACCTACCGTGACACCACTTTTATCAACCGTCGTATCGAGGGAACCTTCCCGAATTACAAACAGCTTATTGCCGAGGGTTATTCCACTCGCGCAACGCTTTCGACTCATGCGCTTACTGATGCAGTTCGTCGTGTTTCTCTGCTCAGCAATAAGGTTTCCCCTGTACAGGTTCGCGTCGATGCCGAATCCGGCGTGGTAACCCTGCTCACCAACTCTCAAGACATTGGCAATGCTCAGGAAAATCTTATTTGTGAGGTTGATGGCGAATCGGTTGATATTGCATTCAACTTTACCTTTATGCTCGATGGTCTGAATTCCATTGATACCGATGCGGTTCATCTTGATTTGTTCGGGCCCATGAAGCCTGGCATTCTGCGCGCCGCGGAGGGCGAGAACTTCCTTTACCTCATCATGCCCGTACGCGTGTAGATTGCGGGTTTCTGGCTCCATGGGGCTCACTATCGAAAACATCGCGTGCCGTAATTTCAGGTCGTATGAGCAGTTCGAGCTTGATGGCATCGGGGGGCTAACCCTGATCGTCGGGCCGAATGCGGTGGGCAAGACAAACCTTCTTGAGGGTATCCAGCTTGTCACGGCTTGCTCGTCGTTTCGCAGTTCAGTGCCTAGCCACTTGGTTCGTGCCGGTCAAGATGCGGGCATGTTCTCCGCGGCAATACACGGCGATGGACGATATCTTGATATGGAATTGCGTGTTTCACGTGAAACACGCGAGTACTTTGTCAATGGGAAGAAAAAACGCCCCCGCGATATCCGGGGCACGTTGCCTTCTGTGCTGTTCTCTCCTGAAGATTTGGAACTGGTGAAAGGCTCCCAATCGTTTAAGCGCGCGCAGGTTGATCAGATGGGTGCTCAACTGAGCACAAATTACCATGCGGTACGGAAGGACTATGAAAAGATCCTTCGGCAGAAGAATCGCTATCTGAAGGAGAACGTTTCGCCTCTATTCCTTCAGAGCATCAACGAGGTTGTTGCTACGGTCGGCTCGCAGCTGTACCGCTTGCGTTGCGAGATGATTGCGGCGCTTTCGCCTTATCTAAAGGAATGTTATCGAGAGATTTCGGGCGGACGCGAATCGGTCGAACTAGTGTACGTTCCCTCATGGCTCCGCAAGTCGTTCGATCTCGACCGCATTCCTTCGGTTGAGGCGATTGACAGGACCGCCGCTCAGGAGCGACTCATTAGCGCAATGGAGGAGGATGCTCATAGGGAGCACGAGCGACGCATATCCCTTTATGGCCCCCAGCTCGATCTGGTAGAGTTCTACCTTGATGGGCTCAATGCTCAGCAGTTTGCATCGCAGGGGCAGCAGCGAAGTTTAGTTCTGGCGTTTAAGATGGCGCAGGTTGAGCTTATCGCGGAACGGTTGGGTCAGAACCCCGTTTTGCTGCTCGACGATGTGATGAGCGAGCTTGATGCGACGCGCCGCGATGCGCTGCTTTCTCTGATCTCCGGTGAGGTGCAGACATTTGTGACTGCTACCAATGCGGAAAAAGTAAGCCCGACGCTTTCCTCGTTGGCGCGTGTGGTGCAGATTGGCGGCGAATAGGTATGGTTGAATTCGATAGCGATTGGGGGTCGTCACGCGATCCTCGCCGTTATATCGCCGTGGTGAATGAGCGAAATAATTCCCTCCGCCCCGTTTCGTCTTCGCTTTCCTCTTTCGCTTCGTCGATGCCCGAAGAAATTAAGAAGCGCGTTCTTGTGCAGCGCAAGATAGAAAAGACCCATGCCCAGTTTGCCGAACTCGTGGATCCCTTTATCCTCAAACACACCAATTCGGTGTATCTGCTCAAAAGCCAGGCGGTTCCTGGGGCGTACGATCTGGTGGTGTATCTGGACAACTCAACGTGTGCCGCTGAGCTGAATGCCCGCAGGGAGTTGCTTCGCTTTGAATACCTCGATCGCTTTAATACGACCATAGATGTGTTTGAGATTCGTATTTCAAGGGGTCCGTATAGGGACAAGCACCCCTTTGCCGAGCGCCTTAGCTCAGATACTCAGCCTAAAGAACGAAGTCTCAGCGAAGAAGAAACGGCGCGAATAGAAGAAATGACGTCGGCTATCGAGGATCCTCGTTTAAGGGCTTCGTTCCAACGCGCTATGACGGCTCAGAAGCGTCGAAATGAGTCTTCTTCATAAAAAATGCCCAACACGATGGCTTTTATACCCGCAGAAGCGCTCTGAATGCCCTCTGACGCTGATAGATGGCAAGGTATCTTGCCTACTCTGCTATAATAATAAGGTTCTAAATCCCCTCGATACGTCGCTTTAGGCGTATCAGATAGCAGAAAGAGGAGGAAATACGTGGCTTCAGACGAATCCCACTACAGCGGCCAAGACATTCAGATCTTGGAAGGCCTTGAAGCAGTGCGCAAGCGCCCTGGTATGTATATCGGTTCTACCGGTCCGCGCGGCCTTCACCATCTGGTGTACGAGGTTGTAGACAACGCAGTAGATGAAGCTCTTGCTGGCTATTGTGACCACATTGAGGTTACCATCCATGAGGACAACTCCATCACCGTTGTCGACAATGGCCGCGGCATTCCCGTAGACAAGCACCCCAAGGAAAAAATCCCAACCGTCGAGGTTGTACTCACCATCCTCCATGCAGGTGGTAAATTCGGCGGCGAAGGTTATAAGGTTTCCGGCGGCTTGCACGGTGTAGGCGTTTCTGTTGTGAATGCGCTTTCCACTCAGGTTATTGTGCGCGTGCGTCGCGATGGCAAGGAATATGAGATTTCTTTCGATCATGGCAAAACCAAAGAAAAGCTCCATGAGGTAGGAACCTCCAAAACCAGCGGTACTACGGTAACCTTCTGGCCCGACCCTGAGATTTTCAAAGAAACCACCATCTTCGATTACGAAACGCTGAAAACCCGTTTCCGTGAGATGTCATTCCTTAACAAGGGTTTGAAGATCACCCTAGCCGATGAGCGCACCCCCGGCGAAGACGGCAAACCCCGTACCGAGGTGTTTCAGGCGCTTGGCGGTCTTCAGGATTTCGTTAAATTCCTCAATGAGGGCAAGGAAACGCTGAACAAGCCCATCTACTTCGAGGCTGAAAACGAAGACGGCATGGTGGAAGTGGCAATGCAGTGGTCCTCTTCCTATTCTTCTAATGGCGTGCTCTCGTTTGCGAACAACATCCACACCATCGACGGTGGTACTCATCTCGACGGCTTCAAGCAGGGTGTTACGCGTACCATCAACGATTACGCTCGCAGCAAGGGAATCTTGAAAGAAAAGGACAGCAACCTTTCTGGTGACGACACCCGAGAAGGTCTTTCGGCTGTTATTTCAGTTAAACTCCGCGACCCGCAGTTCGAGGGTCAGACCAAGGGCAAGCTGGGCAATACGGAAATTCGTGGCTTGGTTCAGACTGCCGTAACTAAGGGCTTGGCTGAGTATCTTGAAGAGAACCCCACGCCTGCTAAGCGCATCATCAACAAGGCCTCTCAGGCATTGAAGGCCCGTGAGGCTGCTCGTAAAGCGCGCGAGATGACGCGCCGTAAGGGTGTTCTTGATTCTTTCAGCTTGCCGGGAAAGTTGGCTGACTGTTCGAGCAAGAATCCTGCCGATTCCGAAATCTTTATTGTTGAGGGCGATTCCGCAGGTGGGTCTGCTAAACAAGCTCGCGACCGCAAGTATCAGGCCATCATGCCCCTGCGCGGTAAGATTCTGAACGTCGAGCGCGCTGGCTTGCACCGCTCGCTTTCTTCCGACACCATTTCTTCGCTCATTACCGCTATCGGTACGAATATTGGTGAGGATTTCAACGCGGATGCTGCCCGCTACCACCGCATCATCATCATGACCGATGCTGATGTTGACGGTGCTCACATTCGCATCCTGCTGCTCACGTTCTTCTATCGCTACATGCCCGAGCTTATTACACGTGGTTATATCTACATCGCCCAGCCTCCGCTGTACGGCCTGAAGAAGAAGGGCAGCAAGAAGTTGGAATACATCTTCAATGATGACGCTCTAGCCGCCCGCTTAGCAGAGATTCCCGACCGAGATAGCATTTCGCTGCAGCGTTACAAGGGTTTGGGTGAAATGGATCCCGAGCAGCTCTGGGAAACCACCATGGAGCCTTCTACCCGCACCATGCTCCAGGTAAGCATTGAAGATGCAGCTGAAGCTGAGCGTGTGGTAAGCGAACTTATGGGGGATCAGGTTGAGCCCCGTAAGGAATTCATCCAGAAGCACGCCCATGACGTGCGCTTCCTCGACTTCTAAGAGGGTTGCCGGGTAGGAGCCCGGCAAAGTGTTTCACGTAAAACATTCAAGCAACAAGACAGAAGGAGTCTTCGTGGCAGAAGATAAGAACGAGACAGACAAGAAGGACGAGCAGCAGGCCGCTGCAGCAAACGTTCTTCCTGCTGAGCTCAGCAAAGAGATGCGCACGTCGTTCCTCGAGTATTCGATGAGCGTTATTGTTTCGCGCGCGCTTCCCGATGTTCGCGACGGCTTGAAGCCTGTTCATCGCCGCATTCTGTATGCGATGAATGAAAGCGGCATCACCCCAAAGCGCCCCCATGCTAAGTCCGCCCGTACCGTTGGTGACGTAATCGGTAAGTATCACCCGCATGGCGACTCTGCGGTGTACGACACCATGGTTCGTTTGGCTCAGCCATTCTCCATGCGTGTTCCGCTGGTTGACGGCCACGGCAACTTTGGTTCGATCGACGGCGATTCGGCAGCTGCAATGCGTTACACCGAGGCTCGCTTGGACAAGCCGGCAATGGAATTGCTGCGTGACCTTGACAAGGAAACGGTAGATTTTCAGCCTAACTATGACGAGAGCTTGCAGGAGCCCGTTGTCTTGCCTTCGCGCTTCCCGAACCTGTTGGTAAACGGCTCTTCGGGTATTGCCGTTGGCATGGCAACAAACATCCCCCCGCATAACCTCGGCGAGGCAATCGACGCAACCTGCATGATGATCGACAATCCTGATTGCACGGTAGACGATTTGATGAAGGTTCTTCCCGGCCCTGACTTCCCGACGGGCGGCATCATCATGGGCCGCAAGGGCATCCGCGATGCCTACGAAACGGGAAAGGGAAGCCTTACCATTCGCTCAAAGTGCCGCATTGAAGAGGGTAAGAACGGCAAGCATTCCATTGTTGTTTCCGAGATTCCCTATCAGGTAAACCGTACCAATCTCCTGAAGAAGATCGCCGATCTGATTCGCGACAAGAAGCTTCCCGAGGTTTCAAACGTTCATGACGGCGCCGACCGCCACGGCATCGACATCATTATCGAGCTGAAGCAGAGTGCTATCCCTCAGGTCGTACTGAACAAGTTGTATAAGCATACCCAGCTGCAGGTTGGTTTCGGCTGTAATATGCTGGCGCTGGTCAACGGCGTCCCTCGCGTATTGTCCCTGAAGGAGATCCTCCACTACTACATTCTGCATCAGGAAGAGGTTGTGGAGCGCCGCACGCGCTACGACTTGGCCAAAGCTGAGGCCCGTGCGCATATTCTGGAAGGTTTTGTGATTGCCCTCGACAACATCGATGAGGTGATCCAGATCATCCGCTCGTCCAACACCGATCGCGAAGCGAAAGACGTGTTGATGGAGCGCTTTAAGCTTTCCGAAAAGCAGAGCGAAGCTATCCTCGAAATGAAGCTGCGTCGCCTGACCGGCTTGGAGCGAGAGAAGATCGAAGCCGAATTGAAGGAGCTGCGCGAGAAAATCGACTACTACAAGCGTTTGCTTTCCGATAAAGACCTGGTAAAGCAGGTAATCAAGGAAGAACTTACCGAAATCAAGGAAAAGTTCAGTTCTGCTCGTATCACCAAGATTACCGACGAAGCGAAGGACCTCGATGTAGAGGATCTTATTGCTGAAGAGGAAGTTGCCATTACCGTAACCAAGGCTGGTTACGTGAAACGCCTTCCCGTGGCTACGTATCGCCAGCAGAAGCGCGGCGGCAAGGGCATGCAAGGGGTGAATTTGAAAGAAGCCGACTTCGTCGAGCATCTCTTCATTTCCTCAACCCATGCTTATCTGTTGTTCTTTTCTTCGCGCGGACGGGTGTACCGTCTGAAGGCCTACGAGATTCCTGAGGCATCTCGTCATGCTCGAGGAACCGCAATCGTGAATGTTCTGCCCTTGGAGAAGGGTGAAACCATTGCTGCGGTTATCGCTACCAAGGATTTCCCCGAAGACGAGTACCTGATGTTTGCAACTTCGTCAGGCATGGTTAAGAAAACCTCCATGAAGCTCTACGACCGCACGCGCCGAGATGGTTTGATTGCGATCAACCTGAAGGAAAACGACACGCTTATTAGCGTCCAGCGCGTTGCTGAAGGCGAAAAGGTCATGATGGTTTCCTCTGCAGGTAAGGCCATTATGTGGGATGAGTCCGAAGTTCGGGCTATGGGTCGCGACACCATGGGTGTACGTGGCATGACGGTTAACGCCGATGCTCGCGTGCTCGGCATGGAAATAGCGCGTCCAGGAACCGAACTCTTGGTTATCACTGAGCTCGGCTATGGCAAACGCACGCCGGTAGAGGAGTATCCTTCCCATCATCGCGGAGGCCAAGGCGTATACACCATTACCATGACGGCCAAGAAGGGCTTGCTCTCGGCCATGAAGATCGTTGAAGAGAACGACGAGATCATGATTATCACCGAAGAGGGCGTAGTTGTTCGCACACCGGTTTCCGGCGTGTCGCAGCTGGGACGCTCCACTCAGGGCGTTCATGTGATGAATGTTGCTGGCAAGGACAAGGTTTCTGCTGTGGCCACTTCCACTACCACCGAAAAAAAATCCTCTAAGACGGCACCTGCCACCCATAAGGACCAGACCAGTCTGCTCGATGAAGAGTAGTAGTAGGCACTGATACTTTCCGAAGTTGGGACCCAGATTTTCTGGGTCCCAACTTTTTTTTTTCAAAAAATTTATTACTAATTTCAGACAAGGAATTACCAAGGAAGAGGGCGATTTTTCTTCTAAAGGAGCGGCATTGCCATCTGTTTTCGAAAAAATATATCTTGCTGTTTAAATGAAAAACATTGTCCTGAACTGGTATTATTCAAATAGAAAGCAGTCAAGCGGAACCCCAGCAAAAACTTTTTTAAGAAAATGCAAAATTCTTCTTGACCCGTATGGGGGTAGGAAGTATATTAATTGAGCGCGATTTCGGGCCCATAGCTCAGTTGGTTAGAGCGCACGCCTGATAAGCGTGAGGTCAGCAGTTCAAATCTGCTTGGGCCCACCATTTTTTTACTGATAAACGCTCCACCGTGAGCCGAGTTTGCCGGTGGAGCGTTTATTGATAACGAAATCGCACATAACCTACGTGGGGCATTAGCTCAGCTGGGAGAGCGCGGGCTTTGCAAGCCTGAGGTCAGGGGTTCGATCCCCCTATGCTCCACCACGAATTTTCGAAGCCGTCCGAATGGACGGCTTCTTTTTTGTGTAAAGCGACTGATCTGCCCCGTTTGGGCTCTTTCGCGCTGGTAAGCTTTTACCGCTTATGGGTTAACAAGACAACGTCTTTAAGAAGGAAGAAGTAGATGAAACAGGAAAACATCCGCAATGTGGCAATCATTGCGCACGTTGACCATGGTAAAACCACCTTGGTTGACCGCCTGCTCTGGTCCTCGCATGTATTCCGCGAAAACCAGGAAGTCGCCGAACGCGTGCTCGACTCGAATGATCAGGAGCGCGAGCGCGGCATTACCATTCTCTCTAAGAACATCTCCATCCATTACAAGGATACTAAGATCAACGTTATCGACACCCCCGGTCATGCCGACTTTGGTGGCGAGGTGGAGCGCGTTCTCAACATGGCAGATGGCGCATTGCTCATTGTTGATGCTTATGAAGGCCCCAAGCCCCAGACCCGTTTCGTTCTTTCGCATGCCCTTGAGCGTGGTTTACGCATCGTTGTTGTGGTCAACAAGATCGACCGCCCCAATGCTAACCCCGATGCTGCTGTCGACAAGGTATTCGACTTGATGGTTGAGTTGGGTGCAAGCGATGAGCAACTTGATTTCCCTGTTGTTTATGCCTCTGCAGTTAATGGCTACGCACGCTACGACGTCAATGACGGCAACATGGACATGGTTCCCTTGCTGGATACCATTCTGAAGGAAATCCCCTGCCCTGATGTAGACGTAGACGGCCCTGTCGCCCTTCAGGTTTGCACGGTTGACCACAGCAGCTACGAGGGACGTATTGGCATTGGCCGCCTGCAGAGCGGTACCATTCACGAAAAAGAGCAGGTTCTGGTAATCCAGCCCGACGGCAACCGCTACAACGCGCAGATCCGCAAGGTGTATACCTTTGAGAATCTTGGCAAAGCCGAGGTTCCTGAGGCCAGCGCAGGCGATATTGTGGCCGTTATCGGCGTGGAGCAGACCGACATCGGCGATGTTATCACCGACCCCGAGAATCCTATCGAGATGGAGCCTCTGGCCGTTGAAGAGCCCACCATGGCTGTTGTGTTTGAGGCTTCCACAAGTCCCTTGGTTGGTCGAGAGGGCGATATCGTCGGCGCTCGTCAGCTGAAGGAGCGCCTGATGCGCGAAAAGGAGAGCAACATCTCCATGCGCATTGAGGAAACCGAAGACAAGTCGGGCGTTCGCGTTGCTGGTCGTGGCGTTCTTCATCTTTCTGTTCTTATGGAAACCATGCGCCGTGAAGGCTTCGAATTCCAGGTTGGCCGTCCTCAGGTTGTTTATAAGGAAGATGAGGCTGGCAACAAGCTTGAGCCCATTGAGGAAGCTACCATCGACGTTCCCAATGACTACTCCGGCAAGGCAATTGAGGTTATGGGTACGGCGGGCGGCATCATGGAGGACATGGTGTCCGACGAAACCATGACGCATCTTACGTTTGCTATTCCTTCTCGCGGCACCATGGGCCTGAAGACCAAGATCCTGAATGTAAGCCACGGCGAAGCAGTGTTGTTCCATCACTTCCGCGAATATGGTCCTTATTCCGGAGAGATGATCGGCCGTAAGAACGGTTGCATGATTGCTATGGCAACGGAGAAGTCGGTTGCATATGCTCTTGATACGTTGCAGGAGCGTGGCAAGCTGTTCGTTGGTCCGGGCGAGGATTGCTATGAGGGCATGATCGTTGGCGAATCCGCTAAGGAAGGCGACATGGTTGTAAACGTTGCCAAGGCTAAGCAACTGGGCAACCAGCGCTCTTCTGGTGCTGATAAGGCTATCTCCCTTACGCCCCCCATCACGTTTACGCTCGAAGAAGCGCTTGAATACATTGAAGACGACGAGCTGGTAGAGGTGACGCCTCAGTCTATTCGTCTCCGCAAACGCACCCTTTCCGCTACCCAGCGTCGCAAGGAAGCAAAGAATAAATAGATCAGTTTCTTTCAACCCGGTTTCTCCCTACGCAGAGGGTTGTCTGGAAAGAAATAGATCAAGAAGACTGGCTAACTAAAAGGCTGGACGATGTATCGTCCAGCCTTTCTGGTTTAAGGTGTCGCCTGCAATAAGAACCGCACAGATAAAGATGCGCTGTGTCCGGACTGCTCTGTTCCTGGTGCTATACAGGGTTATTCCGAGTTGCCATTCTTGGGGCTTTTCGCCCATAGCTCCATCCTGGGGCTGTTCTAAGGGTCTGAAAACAAAAATATGGCCCGAACTGCAACTTTTTGCGATTACGGATTGTCGCAGGGCGCAAAGGCGCAAATTGCGGCCCGGAATCGCAGCAAATCAGTTGTGGAGCAGTCCCCTTCCGCTTTGCAGATGGGGGAAAGGAGTCCGCAATCGCAAAAAAGCTGCAAGAAAGCCGAAATTTTTGTTTTCACAACGAGGAGTTGTGTGGTCATGCAACAAAAGTGGATCATCTGGGTGGAGTGCAAGATATTTCGTTTCACGTGAAACAGGACGCTGCGTCCGAATCGGGTTCTTCGGAGCGATTGGCACGCTGCTCGGAAATTTCGAGCGCCAGGGCTGTCGCTGTTCGCCGACCTCGATAGGGGAAGCTCCTTTTATGGAGGGGGTGTGATTAAACAGCGGTGATACGTGGGCAAATTGTGCGAACGAAATCACGAAATTGACGTTGTGCAAAAATAGCATGCGTTGCACCTGCTCATCGGGTGCGACCTCGTTTCGTACCGTAGGAAAAAGGAACATACATGAAGCACGGAGCTCTTCTTCGCAAGATTTCTGTTGTCGGCGTATCCGCTGCCTGCTGCATTGCCTTGGTTGGTTGTGGTGGCACGAATTACGGCTATACCGGCGGCGTTGCAGCAACGGTAAATGGCGCTGAGATTCAGGAAGACACCATCACTAAGTACATTCAGGACTTCCGCACTAGCTCAGACCTCACCAGCGACGACGACTGGGGCAATTGGATGAAGGAGAATTCCTTTGATCCTGCCACCGTTCGCGATCAGGTAATCGATTACTACGTCGAAAACGAGCTGAAGAAACAGGCGTGCGACGAAAAGGGCATCACGGTTGAACAGTCTCAGGTTGACGATGAGATCAACAACATGAAGGCCAACTACGACAGCGATGATGCTTGGAAGCAGGCTCTATCCTCTGCTGGTTTGACCGAGGATCAGTATCGCGAGTCCGTCGAAGCTGGCTTGCTTGATAAGGCCTTGGAGGACGCGGTTGCTGGAGATGCAGCCACCGCTGATGATTCTAAAGTTCTAGATATGCTGAACACGTATTACACCATGTTTAACGGTGCTAAGAAATCTTCTCATATCTTGTTCGCTTCGGGTGACACCGAAAAGGCTCAGGAAGTGCTCGATCAGATCAACGCGGGAACGCTTGACTTTGCCGAAGCTGCCAAGCAGTACTCCACCGATACGGCCTCTGCAGCCGACGGTGGCAATGTTGGTTGGGACGCTATCAATTCCTTTGTAACCGACTACACCGACGCCCTTGATGGCCTTTCCGTTGGCCAGGTATCTGGTTTGGTAACGAGCGATTACGGCATTCACATCATCAAGTGCATCGATGAGTTCACCTGCGACGGCAAGGCAACCAGCCTTTCTGCATACCCTCAGGAGTTCGTTGACTACATTTCGAACATTGTGAAGGATCAGAGCAAGTCCACGGCATATTCCAATTGGTTCAACGACTACAAGGCTCAGGCGGACATCCAGAACAACGATATGCCCGAGAATGTCCCCTACAACCTTGATATGACCAAATACGACAACAGCGATTCGTCGAGCGATAACTCCGATGGTTCTAGCAATGGGGCTTCCGCTGATACCAATGCTGATGCGTCGGCTACGGAGGACTCGTCGGAATCTTCCAATGAGAAGAGCTCAGATTCCGAGAATTCTGGTCAGTAAAAACCAATTATTCAGGCTTTCCCAAGGCCACCTCGCATGAGGTGGCCTTGGTTTATCTAGAAAGGCAAGCAATGGAAACGAAACCGCCTCTTATTGAGCTTCATGACGCCGTAGTTCGTCGTAAGGGAAAAGAGATTTTGAATGTAGGGGACTTCACCCTGCAGCAAGGCGAAAGCATTGCCCTTATTGGCCCTAATGGCGCTGGAAAATCGACCTTTATCCACCTCATAACCCGCGAAGTGTTTCCTCTTCATCGCGATGAGCCCCCGCTGCTGTTCAAAGGAAAGTCGTTGGTCACCCTAGAAGAGGTTAAGCAATGCTTAGGTATTGTCTCTTCAACGATGCAAGATCAGATAACCGTTCATCTCCCAGCTCTTGATGTGGTGTATGGCGGGTTGTTTGGCGTTCTTGGTGTTCCCCGCCGTCACAGCATGACCGAAGCAGGTAAGGAAAAGGCCTTGCGTGCTTTGGAATTCCTGGGAATGAAAGAGCACGCCGATCGAGACATCATGACGATGTCTTCTGGCCAGGCTCGTCGCGTGCTTATTGCCCGTGCACTTGTCCATGACCCTGAAGTATTGGTGTTCGACGAGCCAACTACGGCGCTCGATCCTGAAGGCATGTATTTCGTTCGCAAGGCAATGCGTGATTTAGTTGCTGCTGGCAAGTCGATTATTTTGGTTACGCACTATCCCGAAGACATTATTCCTGAAATCAAGCGTGTGGTAATGATCAAAGACGGCAAGCTTTATGGGGACAAGCCCAAGGAGGAAGCCCTTACTACCGAGTGTGTCTCCGACCTTTTTGAAGTTCCTTTAAAAATCTTGTCAGAAGATGGCTATTTTTCTCTTGTCAGCCGGTACTAAGATGGTGTAAAGTACATCCTTGCATGCGCGGGAAGCGCTGCAGCTGGAGAGATGTCCGAGTCTGGCTTAAGGAGCACGATTGGAAATCGTGTATACGCCAAAAGCGTATCTGGGGTTCGAATCCCCATCTCTCCGCCAGTGATTTTTCGAAAGCGCCTGTTTGGGCGCTTTCTTTTTCACCAGCTCCTTTGGTGGCTGATACATATTTTGGAAGGGTGGCAGAGCGGCTGAATGCGGCGGTCTCGAAAACCGTTTTACCGGTACTCCCGGTAACGAGGGTTCAAATCCCTCCCCTTCCGCCAGTGTTTTAAGGTCTGCCTTTGGCGGGCCTTTTTTCGTATAGACAGCCAAAGCTACATATCTGGGAATATAGGGATAGGTCCATTTTCTCACCTAGTTGTAGCGCACTGAGGTAGCGCCCCCTGCACAATCTCTTGCGGTGGGATCTTTTCCTTAGGCTGGGAATATGGGACCTGTCCCTATATTCCCAGCCTTCATGGCTGGGTTGTGCTCGTTGGCGGAGTTTGGGTTGGGCTTTTTTGCTCGCGAGAGTACACTGGGCTGCATTGGTTTAGAAGAAAAGGGAAAGGACGACCATGGTAGATCGTGTGGTAGATCCCGAAAACGATATCCCCGTAGAAGACGTTGACGACGTGCTGAAGGCTGTTATCGTCGCTGTTTTGGACGAAGCTGCCGACAAGATGGAAGAGGGCAAAGACGTTATCCCCTTCACTGGTCTTGCGGTAAAGGAAAATCTCTTCATTGAAACGCATCCGGGCGACGATGCCGAGGAGTGCTTCCTGGCTGCCCGTAAAGAGGTCCAGGGCGCTCGCGGCGCTACGGCATACGCTTTCTGCTATGACGGCTATGTTGACACCGATGAAGGCCAGAAGGACGCGCTTATCGCCGAAGGTGGTTTGCCTGGCGAAGAGCAGGGATACGCATTTGGCTACCTTTACGATGAGGACGGCATTGAACGTGAGGTTGTCTACATCGGTCCTGCTCCCAACTTTATGGAAAACCTCAAGCTTGAGCTTGAGGTGGAGGGAACCCTCGATCCTAAAGAACAGGGAGAAGCAACCGAGGAATAGAAAACTCGGTCGAGGGAGCCGGCAGCGATGCCGGCTCTCGTTTTTTGCGCGCTGAATCCGTTATTCGGAAACAAGGTATGAGGCTTATGCGGAAACCGGGCCGCCGCCAAGCTTTCGCAGGAGTTTCGCATGCTTTTCGCACCAATTTCAGATAAGGGGAATAGGATGGTTTCAGGGAATCTGTAAGGCTAATGTGTGCAAACCGTGAGTTCTCGTAAAGTCATTAGTTCTTCCTTTCCTTGTTTGGTAACCTAACAAGGCTAATTTCCTGCTTCGGGGTAGCCTTTAAACCCGAAGCCGTAAGTCCAGAGGAGGTGAACTGATGAAGGCTTATGAACTCTTGTATTTTGTAGCTCCGTCTATCGACGAAGAATCTCGTCTCGCTGTTATGAAGCGTATCGAGACCGCCCTCGCAGAAGGTAACGGTGTCGTTGATAATGTTGATAACTGGGGTAAGCGCAAGCTCGCTTACGAAATCAACGGTCTGACCGACGGTGATTACACCCTTATCGATTTCCATGCAGAGCCCAGCAACATTGCTGAACTCGACCGCGTACTCCGCATCTCCGATGTTGTTGTACGTCACATGATCGTTGCTCGCACCGATCGCGATTAATTTTCAAGGAAATCAAAAGGTGGACGGACAAGTCCACGTTGTGAAAGAGGTATCGATATGAGTATCAATCGAGTTGCAATCAGCGGAAACCTTACCCGTGATCCCGATTTGCGTTCCACCGCAAGTGGCATGCCTGTTCTGGGCTTCGGCGTCGCAGTCAACGATCGCCGCAAGAACCAGCAGACGGGTGAATGGGAAGATTACCCCAACTTCATTGATTGCACTATGTTTGGTGCTCGCGCACAGAGCGTTTCCCGCTTCCTTTCCAAGGGTAGCAAGGTAGCCATCGAAGGAAAGCTTCGTTGGAGCCAGTGGGAACGCGATGGCCAGAAGCGTAGCAAGATCGAAGTCATTGTTGATGAGATCGAGTTCATGACTAGCCGCAACGATGGTGCTCCTCGCGCCGCGGCACCCATGGCAGCGCCTATGGCTCAGGCACCGATGGCGGCAGCGCCAATGGCCGCACCGGTTGTAGATGCTTCCGTTTACGACGATGACATTCCGTTCTAATCATTCGAAAGAGGTTAACATGTCTGACTACACCAAGCAGCCTCGTCGAAAGTATTGCCAGTTCTGCAAGGATCATGCGGAATACGTCGACTACAAAGACACTCAGATGCTGCGCAAGTATGTTACTGACCGTGGGAAGATCAAGCCCCGCCGTGTTACGGGCGCTTGCACCCAGCACCAGCGCGATATCGCCAATGCTGTTAAGCGCGCACGCGAAATGGCTCTCATGCCCTACGCCGTGCCTGCTGTAAGCGGCCGCGGCGATCGCCGTAATCGCTAAAGAGGAGGATGAAATGAAAGTTATCCTTCTTACCGAAGTTAAGAACAAGGGCGGCGAAGGCGACGTTGTAGACGTAGCTCCCGGCTTTGCTAACAACTACCTGCTTCCCCAGGGTATGGCCGTTCTGGCAACCAAGGGCAACCTGAAGCAGCTCGAGCAGCGTAAGCACAACATCGCCGCTCGCGAAGAGAACCGCATTGCTGATGCCAACAAGATGAAGGCTCAGCTCGAGGCTCTTACCGTTAAGGTTGAGGTTCGCGTAGGCGAAGAGGGCGTTCTCTTTGGCTCCGTAACCGCTCAGATGGTAGCTGACGCTGTTAAGGCTCAGGCTGACCTCGACATCGACCGCCGTCGCGTTGAGATCAAGAATGCCATCAAGTCCGCTGGCGAGCACACCGTTGTTGTGTCTCTCTATCGCGACATCAAGGCTAACCTCGCTCTGCTCGTAGGTGACGAGGAAACCTTCGCTGCTCCTGCCGAGGAAGCTGCTGAAGAAGCAGTAGAGGCAGAAGAGGCAACCGAAGAAGCTGCTGAGTAGTTTCTTATCTGCTTTTTTGAAAGGCCACCCGAAAGGGTGGCCTTTCTTTGTTTCTAGGTGAAAGGTATTAGCAAACTGAGCTTTGCAACGTGTGACTGTGCTCGAATTTCGACATGTGCAAGCTGGTCATGGGTCGTTTATCGAGTGGTATCGAGATGGTGGTTTGCAGTATGTCGCGTCGAATCATTTAAAAAGTTGTTCTTAAAAAAGATTTATAACATGTTCATATAGTTAATAAGACCAGTAGCAGGCTTTATTTCAGGTATGTTGCCTGCGGTGCTAGCCTGATAAAAAACAGATCTCCATATCGCATCCCATGCAAAGCGATTTATAGCGAAAGGAGATCGTTATGAGCGTATCAAGCTCCCTTCTGTTCGACCATTGTTTGTGGCTGCTTCTTCTTATGCCTTGCTTAGGGCTGATACTCACCTGCTTCACCAAGAGAACGAAGCCCTATCGCAAGAATGGAAAGATCTATCGCCACGACGTCGCGGCTCGTGTGGAACACTGGCCTCATGCTTTAGGCACGCTGTTTCTACTGATCTCGGGCATCATCATGGGATTGAGCTTCTTTATCAGTTTTGTTTCAACCAGTGAAGAAGCTGTAATTGCCCTGAACGTCCATTTCGTAGCGGCATGCACATTTCTGTTCGGGACGTTCTATTACATCGGCAATGCCATTTCCGAGCCGGCGCGTATGAAAGAACATCTTCCTAACAAGGACGCAATCTCTTCGACGATGAACCACTATGGCGTTCAGTTGGGATTCAAAAGAGCAAAGTATCCAAAAGAAAAGAAATACTTCCAGAGCGAAAACATGGCCTATGTCTTTGCGATTTTCGTGGGCGCTCTAATGGCTTTCACGGGCATTATCAAGTCGATCCAGCATTCTATCGATCTTCCTGGATTTGTGGTTTCGGCTGCAACGCTGTTGCACGATATCGGCACGGTTGCCATGCTCCTGTTCCTTCTTGCCCATGTGTTCTTTGCGGTTCTGGTTCCTTGGTCGTGGAAGACCTTTCCCTCTATGATCCATGGCTGGATGCCAGAAGAGGAAGCGAAGAAGGAACACCCTGGTTGGTATGAGGACATTGTTTCCGAAGAGCAAAAAGCAAAGTAATGCTTTAGGCGATTAAGTGACAACAATTCGCCTTTATCGAGAACAATTCCCTATTCGCCGAGCAGTATCCGCCATTCAATAGCTAACCCATAGATCCCAAACGTTTGACCCATATATTTTGCCTTGCATGGGTATGTCGGTATGGCGGTCTGCTCGTAATAGATTTTGAGATTCCCTTCCCCCAAGGGAATTGCTCGAAACGAAAGGGCAGACATAATGTCAAAGCAGTATGAAGACTCCGAGCTGCAGAAAGATCCCCCTTGCAGTACGTCGGAGAACAACGAAGAGAATCTGACGTCCGAAGCGTCAGAGAACCAAAAACCCGAAGGGGTAACACGCCGTAAGTTTGTTGCGTTGGCTGGTACATTGCTGGCTGCTACAACGTTGGGTACGAGCGGCATCATGGCATTCGCGCGTAATAACAATATCGATGTGGCGTTTCCTGTTTCAGGTGGATATCTCATCGTAGATAGCATGAGATGCTGCGGATGTCAGAATTGCATGATGGCGTGCGCAATGACCCATTACGGGGTAACAAACCCTGGTCTTGCGCGAATCCAGATTGTGGGCGATTCATTCCAGCATTTCCCCTATGACATGACCATTTTCCAATGTCATCAATGCGCAGAGCCTAAGTGCGTTTCGGTGTGCCCTACGGGAGCTTGCCACATCGACGAAGAAAACGATAACGTGCGCGTGGTTGACCCAGACAAGTGCATTGGATGCATGCAGTGTATTTCCGCGTGCCCTAACTCTCCCTCTCGATTGCAGTGGAACAACGAAGATAAGCATTCTCAGAAATGCGACCTCTGCACTAATACGCCGTTTTGGGAACACGAGGTCGGACCCGATGGCGTCCGCGCCTGTGAATCGGTATGCCCTGAACGCGCCATTAAATTCGTTAAAGAACTCCCCAAGGAAACCGGCGGATCCCAATATGACGTGGATCTGCGAACGGGAACAAGTTGGCCATCGATGATGACGTATGCCGTTGGCGCTACCGGCAATCCTGGTAGTGAAGGCAGCTCTGCGAAGAAATAAGGGTAGGTGAAAACAAATGGCAAATGGATTTGCGGGCAAGATCTTGATCTTGCACCTCGACAAGGAAACGTACGAAACCGTCCCGACGTCTAAGTATGAAGAATGGATCGGCGGTCACGGAATGGCTGCCGCGTTGTTCTGGGATTATTGCGAGGATAAAACTATCATCGACCCTGCTGACCCAAAGAACGTGTGCGCTCTGGCAACGTCCCCTATTGCGGGCACGCCAACCCCCTCGGGTGGCGGCCGTGCCGAAATGGTGGCAGTTGGTACGCAGGGGTATCCTACTCCCTGGTTTACGCGCTCGAACATGGGTGGACGTTTCGGACCGATGATGAAGCACGCTGGATATGATGCTTTTGTCCTTTTGGGGCAGGCTAAGCGTAAGGTGTGGATCAGCGTTGTCAACGACCGAGTAACCTTCAATGACGCTGAGTCGCTCTGGGGCCTTGATACTCAGGAAACACAGGAAGCCCTGATGCCTCAGATGGTCCACGATTACCATGCGGGCGATTGGAACACCATCGCGTCTGGATGGCGCGATGCGGGGAAAACCACTCAGCGCCCTGCAATTCTTACCACGGGTCCGAATCCGGAGAATTATGGTCCGCTTTCCTCGTTGGTTTCCGATATGGCTCATGTTATTGGCCAAGGTGGTTTTGGCGGCGTATGGGCAGCTAAGAACCTGAAGGCAATAGGATTTTTGGGCACGAAGAGCATCGAGATTGCCGATCCTCAGGCGATGATGGACGCGCGTCTGTGGGCTCAGCAATATACCTGGGGCGGTCATGCCGATAATCCAAACAAATACATAGGCATGCAGGATATTTCATCACCTCCGGGTAATTCGACTCGCTTTTACGGAACGGGAGTGTCAAGTAGGCCCTATGGCTGCGTAGGTTGTGTCCGTGCATGCCGGGGTAGAACCTCAAACTATTACGGAAACGAAGCGATGTGTATCGGCTTCCACTGGTTTACTCCGCAGGACAAGGCAGCACATGATGGGGTCATCACGGAAAACACCGCCAAGGCAGCAACCTTGCTTAACCGTGTTGGCATGAACGCCAATTCGTTTATGCCCATCACCTTTTGGCTGATGAGGCTCTATGAAAAGGGGCTGATCGGACCAGGCAAGGAAATCGATTCAAACCTGCCATTCGAAAAGATGGGCACCATTGAATTTGCCAACGCCCTCATCTCATCGATCGTTAATTTGGCCGATATCGGCGCCGATCTTGCATTGGGCCTACAGCCATGTGCTGAAAAATGGGGACGCTGGGAAGAAGATTCGTCTACTGGCATGCTGCCTGTTCTTCAGTACAGCTATGGGCATCATTACGATCCGCGCACTTCGGCTGACTGGGGTTTCGCTTCAATCCTTACCGATCGCGATATCAACAGCCACGATTTGGACTTCCCCTGCTATTGGACTCCCTCCCAGAACTACGCTCAGGGTAGAGAGCCCGATGTATCGGCTGCTCGTCTGGCGGAAATCATGGGCAAGAAGCTGGTGCCGTTCTGCGATCCCGAAATGATTGACTATTCGGATGAAGGAATTTACAGGAAGCCGTGCGCAAAGGCGGTAGCCTGGACTATTTACTACAACCGTTCATGGAAAAACACGGTCGGTTTGTGCGACTGGGCGTGGACTGACCTGGTGAATCCGTATGGCAAGGACTTCGAGGGAATGACGCCTGACGGGGAGCCGAAATTCCTCAACGCTTGCACGGGGTGGAACAAGAGCTTCGAAGACGTCATTTGGTTGGGGAAGAAAGTCTACGACCTCGATCGCGCAATTTGGCAGCTTCAGGGGCGCACACGTGAGGTGGAGATATTCTCGGATTATGTCTATGACCAGCCTCAGAACCCGAAGGTGCCCCAAACCTCATACGAGATTGCCTACTGTCTGCCAACCTACAACGAGGAAACGCATGAATGGGCCTACAAGGATGTTTCGGGACGTCAGCTCGACAGGGAAAAGACTGAAGAACTGAAAAGCCATTTCTATCGCCTGGAAGGTTGTGACGTTGCCCACGGCTGGTTGAAGCGTTCGGCCTTGGAAGCTGAGGGTCTTGGGTACGTAGCCGATGAACTCGAGGCTCACGGCGTGCTTGGCCAGGAAGAGGATGAGTGATGCTAGATGGACGGCGAAAAAAAGCCCGGTAGCGATTCGGTTGACGCTCGTTCCTGGGGGAAAGAGGCGCTGAATCCCATCAAAAGCCAGCTGATGCAAGAAGAGATTGAGCAGGAGAAGGTGAAAAACGTCAATGCCCTTCCTCTTCCCAGCGAGGATCAGGTTCGTCATTGGAGCCGTTTTCTGCCGCTCGATGAGTCCGCTGTTGGCGTTTTGTTTTCCCGCTGCGGCGGCGCACAGCCAAAGCATCTGCGTAGCTTTCCTGATAGTGTTGAGTTCCTGAAGCCTATAAGCCCGTATGTCGCTTATCAGGTGCATGGGGAAGTTAACCTGATTGGGGTTGAGTACTACGCGGGTTGGATACGGGACACCGTGGGTGATACCGACCTCGCCGAAGCCTTGCGGCCTTATGCGGAAAAGGAAACGGTAACGGGCAGGCAGCTGTCCAATATCCGACCCATCATCCGCGCGCGCCTCGACCAATATAAAGAAGTGCTCCCCGACTTGGACTCCTACAAAACTTCCCCGCCACTGTACTAATTGCCAAGTTGAGTGGAGCCTGATTGCGGCCCTGTCGAGGACATTTCCTCGACAGGGTCTTGCTATTTGGTGTTGTTGCTTGGTCCTCTATAGGGACTGAACAACAAAGCAGGTATTATGAGGGTGCAAACCATCGAACCACCAAGGAGCAGACCCCCATGCCTGAAAACAATCAGCCAGCTTCTGAAGCGCGCAAGTCATTGCCTCAGAACATTGAGGCTGAGCAAACGGTTTTAGCGGCATGCCTTTTGTCGACGGGCGTGTTTGAGGAAGTGTCCTTGAAACTGAAGCCTGAAAGCTTCTTCCGACCAGCTCACAAGATGATCTTCGAGGCAATGCGCGAAATGAACGCGCGTTCCATCCCGATCGATGTTATTTCCGTTTCCGACAACCTGAAGGCAGCGGGACAGCTGGAAGCAGTTGGTGGCCAGCAGTATCTGCTGGAGCTTGCTGACAACACGTTTGCGTTCACCAGCTGGCAGCATCATGCTGAAATTGTAAGCCGCGACGCCATTCGTCGTGAACTCCTTATGAGTGCGGCTCAAATCACGTCGCTTGCCTACGATTCTCCTGCCGATCCGAAGGAACTTATTTCTCAGTCGGAAGCGGCGTTGTTCGGCGTTACCGAGCAAACGGTAAATTCCAGTTTTAAGGGCATTCAGGAATTGCTGGTAGAAGCGAATGAGGAAATTGCCGAAATGGGCAACCGTGAAGGCATGCTCCAAGGTGTGCCCACCGGCTTCATCGATGTGGATAAGCTCTTCTGCGGTTTGCGCCCGGGTAACCTTATCATTCTGGCTGCCCGTCCTGCTGTTGGCAAAACGTCGTTCGCCATGAACCTTGCGGCCAATGCCGCTAAGTCTGGCGCACCTGTGGCGTTCTTCAGCTTGGAAATGAGTTCCAACGAAATCACGCAGAGGCTTTTGGCGGCGGAAGCGGGCCTTGCTCTTTCGCGCATGCGCAACGGTCAGCTTACCGAAGGGGATTGGAGCCAGCTTATTCAGGCTTCCAGCGACCTTTCCAATTGCGAGTTGTATGTTGACGACTCAGCCGGTCTTTCTATTGTCGAGCTGCGCACCAAGGCACGCCGTATGATGCGCAACAAGAAGAACGGCTTGATCATTGTTGACTATCTGCAGCTTATGCAGCCGGTAATCCCCCATCCCAACAACCGCGCCGTTGAGGTTGCCGAAATCTCACGTGGTCTGAAAGTTCTGGCAAAGGAACTTGAAGTGCCCATTATTTCGCTTTCGCAGCTTTCCCGTGGTGTTGAGTCGCGTACCGACAAGCGCCCGATGCTTTCCGACCTTCGCGAATCGGGCTCCATCGAACAGGACGCTGACATTGTTATGTTCATCGACCGAAGCACCACAGAAGCTGAGGCCGAATCGGACAGCCGCCCTGACTGGGGCATGGCAGAGCTTATTGTGGCGAAGAATCGTAGTGGCCCGACGCGCGATATTCCGCTTACATTCATCCCTGAATTCACCAAGTTCACCAATCATTTCGACGATTCGCGTTACTAGTCTTACGAGAGGCAGGCTGGGTTGAGCACGATTACGTTCATACATGCAGCCGACTTGCATTTGGGGGCGCCGTTCAAGGGGCTCCGCGCAAGCTCGCCCTTGTGGGCCGACGTGCTGCTGAAGGCAATCCCAGATGCGTATCGGCGCATTGTCGACACCGCCATAGAAAAGCAGGTCGATTTTGTGGTGGTTGCGGGCGACATCTTCGACGATTCGCGCCCTTCGTATGCCGATTTTTCTCTGTTTGTATCGGGTTTGGAAAGGCTCAACGATGCGGGCATTCCCGTGTACTTTGTAACGGGCAATCATGATCCCTTTACATCGTGGGATAACAGCTTTTCTGCCTTGCCGGAAAACGCCCATTTGCTGGGCGCGGGCAAGCCCAGCTTTGCGCTGTACGAACGTGAAGGCGAACCCCTTGCATTGATTGGCGGACGCGGGTACTTCAGCCAATCTTGGCCTGCTGGTGTTGATATCTCTGAAGGGGTTTCACGTGAAACTGCCCAGCGTGAGCTGGGAGTTCAGGCACCTTTTATGGTTGGCGTTCTGCATACAGGCCTCGATATTGATCCCACACGCTCGCCAGTGCAACCTAAAATCTTGCTTTCGCGAGATGTTGATTATTGGGCGTGCGGTCATGTCCATCAGCCGCGCCTGCTGCCCACTTCTCAATGCCCGCGCATTGCCTTTTCTGGGTGCCCTCAGGGCAGGAGTGTGGTGGAAACCGGCCCTCATGGGGTGTACCAGGTTGCGCTTTCGCAGGGATCCCCCGTTCAGGCAGACTTCCTTCCCATGGCGCAAGTTGAATGGTGCCGGTTGGAGGTGGATGTGTCTGAGTGCCCAACGGTTGCCGATGTTCAGGAGCGCATTGTTTCTGCACAGTTCGCCGCCAATGCCGATGCGTGCTGTCAGCGCATGATATTCCGTGTAATCCTTACGGGCAAGACGAGCCTCCATTCTCGCCTTGACGCTCGTGTGCTTGATGATCTTCGTCAGGCGGTGAACGACTCGTATCCGTTTTTCTTTATCGACGATATCTGGGGCCGCACTTCGGTTCCTTTCAATAAAGAGGCTCTTCGTACCGAGGGTCTGTTCCCTGCGGCATACCTTGGTGCGCTCGATGAGTATCGCAAAGGTGATGCGGCGGCGCTTCAGGGTGTGGAAGACGAATTCTGCAGCCGCGACCTTCCTTTGCCTAAAACCCTTGGTCGCGCAATGCCCTCTTTGTGCGATGAGGCTGAAACGCTTGTGCTCGATCTGTTGGGGCGTGAGGCTTAATGGGCAAAAAGAAAAATACCAGTGGCGAGGCACGCATCAGCCCTTTATTTCTTGAGCATGTGAAGATGTCGAGTTTCGGGAAATTCTCGAACATTATTGTAGGCCCGTTTTCTCCTGGTTTGAATGTGGTATACGGCCCCAATGAAGCTGGCAAAACCACGCTCAATGAATTGGTGAAGGGCGTTTTGTTCGGTTGGCCGAGCTCTAGGGGTCAGGGTAATTCGTATCGTCCCGAATCGGCAGAGCGTGTAGGGAGCCTCTTCTTCCGCGACAGCTCGAATGGCGAAGTGTCCGAGGTCAAGCGCGCCAAGAACAGCGAAGGGATAACCGTTCCTACAGGGCTGCTTGCCGACATTGACCAGGAAACCTACAACACCATTTTCGCGTTAACGAGCGATGAGCTTTTGCGTCTCGATCGCCATAACGAAGTAACGGCTCATTTGCTTACCGCTGGTTCTGGTACAGGGTCTTCCCCTGCTCATGCGCTTGACGAAGTGAACGAACGTGTCAAGCAGGAGCTTTCCCGCTCCGCTAAGAATCCGAATTCGGTGCCCAACTTAACGGAAGAGCGGCTTCGTTTGCGCGAGTTGGTTCATCAAGGGCGTGAAGAGGCAGATGCGCTGCGCGCACAGGAGAAAATGCTTGCCTCGTGGGGTCCGCGGAGAGATTTGCTTGCGCAAACGCAGCAGCAGCTTAATGCGGAAATAGAAGGCCTGAAAACACTCCGCGTTCGTGTGGAGGAAATTGATCGTTCTATCGAAGAATCGCGCACATCGCTCCATGAGGCGTTGCGTTTGGAGGATGAAGCCTCCATGCATGAGGGAGAGCCGCCGCATGAGCTCGCCGAACTGGTCGGCTTGAGCAGGGAAGATCAGTATCAGCTTGCAGATAGCCTTGAATATTTCGAGCGCCGTCGCGCAAAATTGGAGCATTCTCTAGATGCTGCACGCATGGATGCTGTTCGCTCTCAGTCGGATTACGAAGTGTTTGCCGAGCGGGCAAAGGCCGCCGACAGCAAGATCCAGTTTGCTTCGCAGCGCAAAGTGAAACTCGGATTGGCTTTGGCGTTAACGCTGCTTATGGCGTTCGCCGGTTCGTTTGTTTTGTACAGCTCCCCTGATCATGGCGGTGTCTCTTACTTGATTGCCGGAGTGGCCCTGGTTGCGTTTGCCCTGGTAATCGGTGCGGCAGGTGTTTCGATAGCGTTGAAGCCGATTCCTGGCGAAGACGAGCTCGACGAGGAGCTAAAGAAGCGCGACTGGGTGGTTCAGCAGGATAAGAAAACAGTGGAAGCTTGCGAGCGGTCTCTCCGCGATTTCGACGTCCAAGTCGTAAGTTTCTTGGAGGCGAACGGCCTGAAGGCTGCTGCTGGTTCTCTTCGTCGTGCTCGCCGATTGCTGGATCAGCTTGACGATTACCGCACTTCTTGCGCAACAGAAAACCTGAACCATCAGGCACGATCCCTTCAGTGTGCAAGTATTCGCAAGGAGCTAGCCGAATGCAAAAACCAACGCGTGGAGCTGTGCCGCAAGGCAGGCTTCGACGATGGCGCATCGCTGGAGGCGATATCCCAAGCCATCGAGCGCAAAGAGCAGGACCGTGCTAAGACGGCGGCTGCAGCGGCCGAAACAGATCGCCAGCATGGAGAGCTGTCGGAACGTTTGGCTGCTGCTCGCAGCTCAACCGATTTCGACGAGGCGAAGTTCAAATGCGAAGAGGTGGAGGCGCGCCTGCGGGAAACGTACCGAAGGCTCTCGGTGCTGTTCATTGCCAAACGGTCCCTTGAAGCGGCAATTGCCGAATGGGAGCGCAAAAGCCAACCTGAGGTATACCGCACCGCTTCGCGCTTGCTCTCGCAGATGACCGATGGTGCCTGGCGGCAGGTGCGCATGAACGCCCAGGGTGAACTAGAAGTGATTGATGCGGTTAAAACCGTGCGCCCACCTCATCTGCTTTCGCTGGGTACGCGTCAGCAGTTGTATTTGAGCCTGCGTATTGCCCTTCTTCTTTCGGCTGTAAATGTTGGCCGCGGGCTTCCCGTGCTGTGCGACGACATATTGGTCAATTTCGACGACGAGCGGCGCACGCAAGCTGCCCGTGCTTTGGCGGAATTGGCACGGTATCGGCAGGTGATTTTGTTTACATGCCATTCAGACGTTGCAGCCTTGATGGGAACTGTTGATCCGCGAAGCAATTTGATTCAACTGTAGTATGATTTTGGTTGCTAGGGCTTGTTGCGCGCTTTGGTGCGTTGCACCTGGCTAATTATTAAAACATCGAAAGGACCTTTCATGCCAAGCACGGTTCTCCTTGGCGCTCAGTGGGGCGACGAGGGCAAAGGCAAGATCACTGACCTTATTTCGAGCGACTACGATTACGTTGTTCGTTATCAGGGCGGAAACAACGCAGGCCACACGGTTATCCACGGCGATACCAAGCTGGCGCTTCATCTGATTCCTTCTGGCGTTATGTACGATCACATCACGCCTGTTATCGGCAACGGTTGCGTTATCGACCCGAAGGTTCTCGTTGAAGAGATGAACATGCTGCAGGGCGAAGGCTTCTCTTGCGATCGTCTGCGCATTTCCTGTGACGCTCACATCATTATGCCGTACCACATCGATCTCGATGGTGCGTCTGAGCGTCATCTGGGCAAGCACAAGATCGGCACTACTAAGCGTGGTATCGGCCCTGCTTACGAAGATAAAATCTCTCGTTGCGGCATCCGTGTTCAGGACCTGCTCGATGAAAAGATCTTCCGTGAGAAGGTTGAAGCTGCCCTGTTCCTAAAGAACCAGATCCTTACCAAGATCTACGATCTTGAACCTTATACGGTTGATCAGATCTGCGAGATGTATCTCCCCTACGCCGACGTTATGCGCGATCATATGGCCGAAACCACGCAGCTGCTGAATGCAGAGCTCCGTGCTGGCAAGAACGTGCTGTTCGAAGGCGCTCAGGGCACCATGCTCGACGTTGACCATGGCACCTATCCTTTCGTAACCTCTTCTTCCTGCTGCGCTGGCGGCGCGCCCACCGGTTCTGGTGTGGGTCCGAAGGCAATCGGCAAGGTCCTGGGTATTGCTAAGGCGTACATCACGCGCGTTGGCTCCGGTCCGTTCCCTACAGAGCTTCATGACGAAACTGGCGAGCTTCTGTGCAAGACGGGCGGCGAATACGGTGTAACCACCGGTCGCAAGCGCCGCTGCGGCTGGTTCGATGCAGTTCAGGCTCGCTACGCGGTAGAGGTCAACTCCATGACCGACATGGCTCTTACCAAACTTGACGTTCTTTCCTGCGTTCCCCGCATCAAAGTATGCGTTGCTTATGAGGCAGACGGTCAGCGTTACGACTACTTCCCTATGCAGCATTCGGTTATCTATCCGAAAAACGTAACGCCTATTTACGAAGAACTTCCTGGCTGGGAGGGCGTCGATATCTCCGATTGCAAGAAGTTCGAAGACCTGCCCGCAAATGCGCAGAGCTACGTTAAGTACCTTGAAGAGGTTTCTGGCGTAAAGGCGTCCATCATCGCTGTTGGCCCTGACCGCAACCAGACTATCTTCAATGGCTGGGAGAGCCGCTAGCAATATGGGCTTCACCCAGTAAAGCAAAACAAGCAAAGCACCTTCGCGGAATAACCTGCGGGGGTGCTTTTTGGCATCAAACAAGAAAGGTTTGAACCATGAACATTCTGGTTCTTGGCGGCGGTGGCCGCGAGCATGCTATTTCGTGGGCGCTTGCGAAATCGCCTCGTTGCACCGAGCTGTACGTGGCTCCCGGTAATGGTGGTACGGCAAACATCGCTCGCAACGTTAAGGATCTCAATGCTGAAGACGCTCAGGCGGTACTTGCATTTGCCCAGGCTCACAACATCGAATTGGTTGTAATCGGCCCTGAGGCCCCCCTCGTGGCTGGTGTTGCTGACGTTCTCCGCGAAGCGGGCATTCCCGTGTTCGGTCCTGATGCGCAAGGCGCTCAGCTGGAAGGCTCTAAGACTTATTCCAAGCGCTTCATGGATGCAAACGGTATACCTACGGCACGTTACCAGAGCTTCACCGACGCTGCTTCTGCTCGCGCATACTGCGAAGAGCTGGGCGCTCCATTGGTTGTTAAGGCTGACGGTCTTGCCGCGGGCAAGGGTGTTGTGGTTGCCGAAACGCTTGATATGGCGCTTGATGCCGTTGAGGCTTGCTTTGACGGCAGCTTTGGCGATGCGGGTCAGACTGTTGTTGTGGAGGAAATGCTGACCGGTCCCGAGTGCTCGCTTCTGGCTTTCGTTTCCAATGGCAAGGCATTTTGTATGGCTCCCGCGCAAGACCATAAGCGCGCCTACGATGGTGACCTTGGTCCCAACACAGGTGGCATGGGTGTGTATTCCCCGGTGCCTATTGTCACTGAAGAAGAAATGGCAACCATGATTTCCATCATGGAGCAGTCCGCTGCCGCTACGGCAAAGGATCCGTTCGAAAACGACTATCGCGGCTGCCTGTATGGCGGGTTCATGCTTACGCCCGAAGGCCCGAAAGTGCTGGAGTTCAATGCGCGCTTCGGCGACCCTGAAACCCAGGTGGTATTGCCTCGCCTTGAGGGTGATCTGGTGAACGTCATGCTTGCTGTTGCAGAAGGTCGTCCCGAGGATATTGTTCTTTCCTGGTCCGACAAATGGGCAGTGAGCGTTGTTTTGGCAAGCGAAGGCTACCCAGGGTCTTATGAAAAGGGCAAGGTTATCCTTGGCCTGGAAGAGGCCCAAGACCTCGACGGGGTTATCGTTTTCCATGCTGGTACGGCTTTGAACCCTGATGGCGAGCTCATTACGGCTGGTGGTCGTGTTTTGAACGTAGTTGCTCTGGGCGATACATTCGAAGAGGCTCGTAACCGTGCCTATGAGGCATGCGAGCTCATCAAATTCGAAGGCGTTCAGTACCGTTCCGATATCGGCCGCCGTGCGCTGCAGGGTCGCTCTGCTTGGGAATAAGCTGTTTGTTGAATCGAGGTACCCATTGTTGGTGCCCCGATTTTTTACCCGCATTAGTGTGCGCTGTAATTTCTTGCTCGTGTTTATCGGGGAAAATGGAATGGCCTGGAAATCCATCTATGGGTTGTTGTGGGTCTTGGTTAAAGCTTGAAATATTTGTTGCATAAAAGGCTTGACGTATAGAAGACCTATCGGTAATATAACAACCCGCGTCAGATATGATGCTTTCGGTTGGGTAGCTCAGCTGGTAGAGCAGCGGATTGAAAATCCGCGTGTCGCGGGTTCAAGTCCCGCCCCGACCACCACAATTCAAAGACCCGCTTCGGCGGGTCTTTTTTTTTACGTTGTAAACACGGTTGCAACAAAACGCCCCTGAAAAGGGAGTTAATGTGTACTGCAGAGGCTCGGCAACATTCGAGTGGGTGTTGCCCATCCAAAGGAGATGCCCTAAGCCAACAACCAGCCACCTTCGGCAAATATAACCTGCCCTGTCAGATACGAGGACTCATCAGCCGCCAAGAACAGCACGCAGTTGGCGATATCGTCTTTGGTGCCGCGGCGGCCGAGTGGGATCTTATTGCACAAATCAATTTCGCGCTGCTTGTCGGCATAGAGCGCCGCATTCAAGTCGGTGGGAATACTGCCTGGCCCCACGGCGTTTACGCGGATGTTTGAAGGTCCCAGATCGCGTGCGAGCGTTTTGCTGAGCGTAACCACGCCTGCTTTGCTGATGTTGTATAGCAAGTTGTGCGGGATATAGGTAACGCTGGAAACCGAGGCGATGTTCACGATGCTGCCGCCTGCGCCGTGTTCCCGGTTGTAGCGCGCAAACCATTGGCTGGCGAAGACCATCGACTTCAGGTTCGTGTCCATTACGCGTTCCCAATCGGCTTCGGTAACGGTTTCGATGGTCTCGTTTGTAAAGATTCCTGCGTTGTTCACCAAGATGTCGAATGAGCCGAACTTTTCCACCACCGCTTCGAAGAATGCCCTGATTTGGTCGACCTGCGTCATATCGACGGGCTTTGCAACGATATGGCTGCGGTCGTCACCAGCGATTTCCTGCATCAGCTCTTCTTTGCCGTTTGGCGAAATGCTGCACAAGGCAACATTGGCTCCTGCCTCGTAGAATCGTTCCGCAATGCGCCGCCCGATGCCGCGCGCCGAGCCAGTAATGACAGCCGTTTTCCCTGAGAAATCGTACGTGATGGACATTTCTGTTCCTCCTGCCTTGAACGGGGTTGCGTCAAGTGCTTCGTTTTCCTGGATCGTAGCATGTGCCGTTGTTGGGTTTTTCTTTGAGGCAAATTCATCTGACCAGCGGCAATAAGATCGCTTAAATGGCACTTTCTATACGGCAACGGGGCGAAGGTGGCATATGTGTTGCCGTTTGGTAAAATTGGAAGACCTATGAAAGAAGGACAAATGATCGATTTTGCCATTCAGGGGATCTACCCTCCCTCGCTCCAGGCTCTGGTCGACGGCAAGGTTGCCAGTCGAGTTAGATGCAAGGACAGCTCTCTTTATGGCTTTTCCGAAGAAGCGCAGCAATGCGCCGCTGAATATATGGGATGGGCAACGCTGGCCAGTGAGCCGCCGTGCCCTATCGACGAGATACAGGATTTTGCCGACGAGATGATTTCTCGCGGCTTGAAGACGGTTATCCTCATCGGCCAGGGTGGCTCCACCCAGGCTCCGATGACGCTTACCAAGTACAATAAGCCTGATTCGTCGCTTGTCACCTTTAAGACGCTCGATTCGGTATCGGCGGTGCGTGTTCGTACCATCTTGGCTGAATGCGACCCCAAAACCACGCTTATCATTCAATCCTCCAAGTCGGGCGGCACCATTGAGCCTACCTTGGTTATGAAAGCGGTTCGCACCATTTTGGCGGAAACCTTGCCGGAGGAAGAAATCCCCTCTCACCTGATTGCCATCACCGATCCTGGCTCTGAGCTTGAGGCGCGCGCCAAGGAAGAAGGTTGGGCTAAGGTATTTTCTGGTGAGCCCACGGTTGGCGGTCGCTATTCCGCTCTTTCCGTTTTCGGTTTGGTTCCTGCCGCTTTGGTGGGCATCGACATCAAAAAGGTTATGGAAAGCGCGCGCAATGCCGAGGAGCTGTGTTCCGCCGACGACCTGGACAACCCTGCATCGAACTTGGCAGCGTTCCTGTTCGACAACTATAAAAATGGGCGCGACAAGTTTTCGTTTTTCACGCCAAAGCGCGGCCGCGTACTTGGTTTGTGGATTGAACAGCTGGTAGCTGAAAGCTTGGGCAAGAACGGCTTCGGTATCCTACCCAACATCGAGGTTGACTCGCTGGTTCTGCGCGAGGATCCGCACGATCGCACGGTTATTACCTACAACACCAAAACTGATCTGTGGGACGATCGCCAAAACTTCAGCCATGCGCTCGAGTTCATCGACCCTGCCATTCCGCGTATGAGCTTCAAGGTTCTAAACGTGGAGGAAGTGGCTGCCCACTTCGTTATGTGGGAATACGCCATTGCCATGGTTGGCTATCTGATGAAGGTGTGCCCCTTCGACCAGCCCGACGTTGCGGTTGCCAAGAAGGAAGTGCTCAGCATTCTTGCCAATGGTGCCCGCAGCCCTGAGTTCGTGGAAAAGGGCCTTGCCGGCATTCCTGTCGGCGACGTTGAGGTGCATGTGTCCGAAGCTCTTCGCGGATCCGTTGAAGATGAATCACTCGTTTCCGCATTACGCGCCCTGTTTGGCAGCATTGTGCCTGGCGATTACTTCAGCTTGAATGCATTCCTTCCCTTCACGGGCGAAGGTCGCCGTGAAGCGCTGGAGGAAATTCGCCACTCGGTTGCCGACCGTTTGGGTGCAGCGTCGTGCCTGGAAATTGGACCGCGCTACCTGCACTCCACCGGTCAGCTTCATAAGGGAGGCCCGAACGAAGGCGTATTCCTGATTATCTCGGCAGAAGAGCCGAAGGATATTGCCATCGAAGACTCCCGTGCACAGAGCTTGGGCGAACTTGCAAAGGCTCAGGCTTCGGGTGACTTCGCAATTCTTTCCGATCGTGGACGCCGCTGCGTTCAGGTGCATTTGCCTGACAACTCCGCGGTGTCTATTCGTGCCTTGGTTAAGGCGTTCAAGGAGGCAATCAACGCATGACGCGTGAGGCGCTTGATCTGAAAATATCTGGCGTAGTGCAAGGGGTGGGTTTCCGCCCCTTTGTCTATCGTGAGGCAAAAAAACGAGATATTACCGGTTGGGTTTTGAACGATGTTGGGGGTGTGAAGGTGCATGCCGAAGGTGAAACCTTGCCGCTCGACAGGTTTGTGCTGGCTCTTTCTGAAGAGGCGCCCGCCGCTGCGCAAGTAAGCGAAATTGAAATTGCGGAAGTTCCCGTGCAGGGGCTTGATGCCTTCGAGATTCGTTTTTCCGATGCGGCGGAACAGGGCGAAACTACGCTGGTTTCGCCCGATCTGGCAACGTGCGACGCTTGTGTGGAAGAATTGTTCGACCCGAATAATCGTCGCTACCATTACCCCTTTATCAACTGCACCAACTGCGGCCCGCGCTTTACCATCATGCGCAAGCTGCCTTACGACCGCCCCGAAACATCAATGGCGCAGTTTACTATGTGTCCAGCATGCCAGGAGGAATATTCCGACCCCGCCGATAGGCGCTTCCATGCACAACCTGATGCGTGCTTTGAGTGTGGCCCTGAAATTGGCTGGATTGAATCGGGTTGCGCGGACGGCCTTTCGCCCGAAGGCATTTCCTGGGCGAAAAACGTCGAGGAATCCGACGAGATTTTCCACCGTGCCGCAAAGCTTATTGCAGAAGGCGGCATTGTTGCTGTTAAGGGTTTGGGCGGATACCACTTGGTGTGCGACGCTGCCAACGAGGCGGCACTTGCCTCACTGCGCCAGCGCAAACATCGTCCCGGCAAGGCGTTTGCTGTTATGGTTGCTTCAGTGGAAGAGGCTCGCGCTCTTTGTGGAGTAAACGATCCCGAAGCGCGCCAGCTCACGAGCTCTGCGCGCCCCATCGTGTTGCTGCGCAAGCGCTCCGATGCGACGTTTGCGAAGGGCCTGGCAGACAACCTGCCCGAACTGGGCGTAATGCTGCCCACTACGCCTGTTCAACACTTGCTGCTTCACGAATGTGGCGGCATGCTTGTTATGACATCGGGCAACATCCACGATGAACCCATCGTTATCGACGAAGAAACGGCCTTTTCCCAGCTTGCTGGTGTGGCCGACGCCTTCCTGGTGAACAACCGTGAAATCGTGGGGCGCTATGACGATTCCGTTATCCGCATCCTTAACGGCGGCGCTGCGGGCGATATTGTTCAGTTTATCCGCCGCGCCCGTGGCTATGCCCCGCTTCCCATTCCGGCTCCGTGCCCCGAAGGCGCAAGTGAAGAGCTTTTGGCGGTAGGCCCCGAGCAGAAAAGCACATTAACCTACGCACGTGCTGGCAAGGCGTTCGTTTCTCAGCATGTGGGAGATTTGGAAAGCGCTGCGGTGTTCGACGCATGGAGCGAAACGCGCCGTCGCTATGCGAGCTTGCTGCATTTCGAGCCTAAGCGCATAGTGTGCGACTATCATCCTGAATATCTTTCCACCAAGTGGGCTTTGAGCCAGAATCTGCCCATAACGCGTGCGCAGCATCACCATGCACACATTCTGTCCGTTATGGGCGAGAACAATCTGGAAGGCCCCGTGTGCGGTTTCGCGTTCGACGGCACAGGTTATGGGCTCGATGGGGCTATTTGGGGTGGTGAAGTTCTGCTTTCGAACCTTCAGGCATACGAGCGCTTTGTGAACTTCGCCTATATCCCGCTGCCAGGTGGTGCGGCTGCCATCAAAGACCCCGCGCGCATTGCCTATGGCGCTCTATGGTCGTTTGATCTGCTGGAACACGAGCAGGCTAAGAAGTTCGTATCCGAATGCGTTCCGAATGCCGAAGTGTTTGAGCAGATGATCGAAAAGGGCTTGAACACCCCTGAAACCTCTTCGGTCGGGCGCATCTTCGATGCGGCGTCGGCTCTGTTAGGCGTGTGCACTCACCCTTGCTATGAGGGTGAAGCGGCCATTCTTCTGGAAGCGGCGGCTCATAAGGCCCAAGCAGAAGCTGCGGGCTTGCCTGCGGAAGATGAGCGTTATCGCATTGGATTTATTAAGAACACGGCAACGGAAAACAGCACGGCTGCCGACACTTCGGTTTTGCTGATGGACGTGGCGCCGGTATTTGCCGCCATGCTCGACGACATGCAGGCATCGGTCCCCACCCCCGTTATTGCCGCGCGCTTCCACAGCGCCTTCGTGGAGGCCATTGTGAATGTTGCTGAATTGGTGCGAGCCACCTACGGCATCGAGGTTATGGCGCTTGCTGGTGGTGTGTTCATGAACCGCTATCTAATGGAGCGCACGCTTGCGCGCTTGCAGGAGCGCGGCTTTACAGTGGCGCTGAATAAAGAACTGCCACCTAACGATGCTTCGATTTCCTACGGACAGGCTGTGCTAGGATTGCAGGCGCAACATGAGGAGTGATGCAATATGTGTTTAGCTATTCCCGCCCAAGTCCGTACCATCAACGAAAATAATTTGGCGGTAGTGGATATTCTGGGCGTTACCCGCGAAGTGGCGCTCGACCTTACCCCTTCCGCCCAGGTGGGCGATTTCGTTCTGGTTCACGCCGGCTTCGCCATTGAGGTGGTAAGCGAAGAAGATGCCCAGGAAACACTCGACCTGATCAAGCAGATTCCTGAACTGGCCGACGTCGAGGGATTATAGGCGGACGATCTCAATGGACTTGTCTTCTTTCAAAGATCCAGAGCTTGCTCGTGGCTTAATCCATTCGATAGAGAAATGGGCGCCCGAGCATGCAACCCTGATGGAGGTGTGCGGCACCCATACGGTTGCAATTGCCCGTAACGGCCTGCGCACCATGATGCCCGAAGGCGTTCGTTTGGCATCGGGTCCTGGTTGCCCGGTGTGCGTTACCAGCAACAAAGACATCGATACGGTAATTGCTCTTTCGCGCGTCCCTGGCGTGACCATTGCCACCTTTGGTGATATGACGCGTGTACCGGGCTCGACTTCCAGCCTGCTGAAAGAGCAGGCAGAGGGGCGTTCGGTAAGCATCGTGTACTCTCCGCTTGATGCGCTGAAACTTGCCCAGGAAAACCCCGATCAGCAGATTGTATTCGTGGGCGTTGGGTTCGAAACCACCACTCCCTTGGTGGCCATGGCTATCAAGCGCGCTAAGGCGCTGGGCCTTAAGAACTTCAGCGTGTTCGTGGCGCACAAAAACATGCCTGGTGCGCTGGAAACCATCGTTTCCGATCCTTCGTTGCGGATTGATGCGCTTATTTTACCTGGTCATGTAAGCACTATTATTGGCATGAAGCCTTATGAGTTCCTGGCGAAGAAGTACGGCATTCCCGGCGTTATCACCGGTTTCGAAGCGGTGGATGTGCTTCAGGGCATTGCCATGATCATGCGCCAACTCCATGAAGGCCGCGCCGAAATAGAGATTGCCTACACACGTGGCGTTGCGCCCGAAGGCAATCAGGTCGCCGTTGCTGCCATCAACGAAGTGTTCCACACCGTAGATGCAACATGGCGCGGTTTGGGTGTTATTCCCGGTTCGGGCTACGCCATTCGCCCTGAATTTGCCGAGTTCGATGCATTCCAGCGCTTCGAGCCCGCCGTTGAGCCTACGCAGGAACCGAAGGGTTGTCGCTGCGGTGACGTGTTGCGCGGCATGATGGCTCCAAATGAGTGCCCCCTGTTCCGCAAGGTGTGCACACCTGAAAACCCTGTAGGCCCGTGCATGGTTTCCTCCGAAGGATCCTGTGCTGCTTACTTTAGGTATCTGTAGCGGTTTTGCTGGCAGCATCTGCGATGGTGCTGTCTGCAAATATATTTATGAAAATCCGCCTGTGCAACGGAGAAATGCTTTTTCTTTCTCCGATCTGCCAGGCGGTTTTGCTTATTTTTTGTTGGAATGCTGTCAAAAGCACGGATCGTCTTATTCGCGCATGCATTGGATACTTCGGCGCAGCGTGCATTATGCGACAATAATGCCAAAACCGATGATTAACTAGGGGATGGAAGCCTTATGCGCGCAGAACCTCGGAAAAGCGTGAATCCACGCATCAAGGCAGTGTGGCGCATCAGCGATGCGTTGATGCTTACTGCGGCATGGCTGATTCTGGCGTTGCCGGGAGCCATCGCGTTGCTCGTCGACGCATCGGAAGCATATTGGGCGGAGCCCTATGTGCTGGCGTTTACCGTTCTGTATGCGGTTTTGTTGGTTGTATTCCTGTTTGCGGTAACGCCGCTGCGCTACATTCGCTGGCATTATGAGCTTCGCCCCGATTTCTTGGAACTGAAGTACGGCATCATTTGGCGCAAGCACATCGTGGTTCCTTTCATCCGTGTGCAGAATACCGACACGAAGCAGGGTCCCATTTTGCGCGCATTTGGCCTGGCAAGTGTGACGGTTTCAACTGCTGCGGGATCGATGGAAATCCCTGGTCTGCTAACCGAAGAGGCAGACAGCGTTCGTGATCGCGCTGCCGAATTTGCTCGCCTTGCCCGCGAGGACGTGTAGCTATGAGCTCCAGCGGTTCGATTCCTCCCAACATGAACCCTGCGCCATCCGGCGCCTCGGCTTACGAGCCCGAGCAAACGGGTGTGCACCATTCGCTGCATCATTGCTATATCTGGCTGGGTGCGCTGCGCGCTACGCCAATCATCTTCATATGCGGGCTTTCCTCATTGTCGGGGCTTATGAAATTAGCTGAAGCCCTTGGTTTCGTTTCGGTAGATGCGTTTTTCGTTGCGGTGCTTCTGCTCCTGGCCGCCACGGTGCTTGTTTGCGGAGTTGTGATGGGTGCCCGTGCATGGACGTTCCGTTACATCTGGTACGAATTTGACGAAACGGAATTCAGCTTCTACTCGGGGATATTGAACAAGCGGTGCACTCACGTGCCCTACTCGAAGATCCAGTCAGTAAATGAACGCGCTTCTCTTCTGCAGCGCCTGGTGGGCGTGCGTACAGTGAACATCGACACTGCGGGCGGTGCCAGCAACAAGGCGCTGGTAATTTCGTATGTAGAGCGAAGCGCGGCAGAATATCTGCGTCGTGAACTTTTCCGCCGCAAGCACATCGAAGGCGAAGAGGGGCGTGGTGCGGCGGTTGCTCCAGGTTCTCTTGCTGGTTGGGGCAACGTACTTGATGGTGCCGCTGCCGCTATTGACGATATTCGTGGCGTATTCGCCAAGGATGCAGTGAATACAGGTGTTGTTGCTTGCGAATACCGTCTTGGCAACAAGGAACTGCTGCTTTCCGCCCTATGCGGAAGGGCATCGTTTGGCTTGGCTCTTGCAACAGTGATGGCTGCGCTTGTCGTTATGGCAACTTTGGCCATCCTCGCGGTTTTGGTCGATGGCGCAACATTTTTTGCCGCGACGGGTGTGCCCAAGAGCGATCTTATGCTCGTATGCGGGCTGGCGGGCTTCTTGTTGCTGCTTTGCTTGATTATGGCATGGGTTATCTATCTGGTTGGCGTGTGCCTTTCCTATGGCGGTTTCCAAGCGCGCCGTCGTGGTGGCCGCATTGAGGTTGAGCGGGGTCTTATAACGCATGTGTTCAACGGTATCGATGTGGACCGAATCCAATCGGTGCACATTCATCAAACCTTTTTCCAACGCCTTATGCGTTGCTGCTCAGTTTCGTATGGCAGGGTGGGGGTAGCCATTGGCGAAGAATCGTCTGGTTCCTCTTCTCAGTTAGAGATGGACAGACTGGTTGTGCATCCGTTTTTGCCCATCGCTGAAGCTTGGGGTGTCGTTCAAGGTTTGACCCCCGAATACGCTCATGCTCCCGTGGCAAGCACTCCTCTGCCGAAAGTGGCCCTGCGTCGTGCCATTACCCGAAGGGCGGTGTTGAAGGGCGTTGGGTTCTGGCTCGCCGTAGCCCTACTTCTGTTGTGTGCCGCTGCTTTTGCTGCTGATGCAACAGCTGCTCAGGGGCATGCCCAGCTCGGGGACTTTGCCGCAGCGACGCTGATACCAGGCCTTTTGCTGTGCGTTGCCATTGCGGCTATCGAAGTGGTGGGTGCGTTTCTGTGGCACCGTCGTTCTGCGTTCGGTTTCGACAACTCGGGAACTATCGTGGTAAACGGCGGTTACTCCACCGATACGGTAATTGTGCCTCGGAGGAAAATGCAGTACGCCTGCCTTCGTGCAAATCCTTTGCAGCGCCACGCTGGCGTTGCAACCGTCTTGGTGCGTACTGCAGCAGGCGTTCGCGGCTGCGATGAGCGTCTGATTGACGTTCCGATTGCAGAAGCATCCGCCTGGCTCGACTGGGCTCAACCGGAAGGTAGCCGCGCAGTATAATCGCAACATTAAGCATATGAACATGTTTCGCTTCTGGGTTGCAGTGAATATAGCGCCCCGAATAGGGCAGTTGAAGGGATAACAATGGCACAATCGCAGGCTCCCTCAAGGGAATGGACACCCCGCCAGTTCAAGAAGCGTGATTCGGGGAACCCGAAACGCTCCAAGCATGAAAAGAAGAAGGATGGCGCAGGCGTGCGCAATTCCCGCAAGGCCATTCGCGCCTATTCGCTGGGAGAAGAGATTGCCAACTCGATAACCCACGGTGTTGGTGCGTTGCTGGCCATCGCCGCCATCCCGCTCTGCGTTGTTGCGGCTGTTCGTTCGGGCGGCGGCCTGCATTTGCTTGCTGCACTGGTGTACAGCATTTTCATGCTGTTGGAATATGTGATGTCGACGCTGTATCACGCTATAGCGGCTGAAAAGGCCAAACGCGTGTTCAAGGTGCTTGACCACAGCTTCATATACCTGTTTATTGCGGCTTCATATAGCCCGTATTGCTTGGTTACCCTGGTTGATTGCCACGGTGTTGCCCTGTTTGCGTTTGTTTGGGCGGTTGCCATTATTGGCGTAATTGCCGAATCGTTCTGGGTGTTCCGTCCCCGCTGGATCTCGGCGGTGCTGTACCTGTGCTTGGGCTGGTCGGTTGTATGGTTTATCCCGCAGCTGTGGGTGCTGCTTCCCGCACCGGGCTTCTGGCTTCTGCTTGCGGGTGGACTCTGCTATTCCATTGGATGCATCTTCTACGTTCTGAAGAAGGTCCCCTATATGCATTCCATCTTCCATGTGTGGATCCTTGCTGGTTCAGTGTGCCAGTTCCTTTCCATCTGCCTATTCGTTTTGTAATCGCCGCCTTTAACATTTTCCTGACGAAGTAGTTACCTTGGCTCAGGGTGCTGTTAAATGGGGAGTGTTGGAAGGAGCAGTGTGGCAAAGGACGAAAAAAAGGGGTATTCCCTGTTTGGCCAGCCAAAGTCTCGGCCGGCGCTAACGCGCGGCGAAGACCGAATTATTGCTGGCGTCTGTTCGGGCATAGCCGAGCGCATCGATGCCGATGCGGTGCTGGTTCGTGTTACGGCCGTGGTGTTGCTCGTTTGCACCTTCGGTTTGGTTGCCGTTCCCTATATTGCCTTTGCAGCATTTCTTCCCACTTCGGGCGGGGAGGGCAAGCTCTTAAACGTCAGCCCGCTTGATGTGTGCTCCGATCGCTATCACCGTGTGGTTGAAGCGGGGGTGGCAAGGGTGGAAGCGCTGCGAAATTATGGCATCCATGCCGATGCGGGCCATATACCTCCTATGCCGCCTGCGTCTTCGGGGGTTTCTCGTCCTATGCCTTCAGCGCCTACGCAAAGCGTGGTGGTTAGTGAAGGCAACAAAGCGCGTAAGCGCGCACCGGTGGTTTTGGCGCTGGTGGCGTTAACCACGCTATTCTTCGTTTTTGTTGCCAACTACTGGGTTTCCCGCATCCCTGGAGTAAGTTTTTTGGGCTTCTGGCCAGTCCTACTGATTGTCGCGGGTACAACCCTTCTGGTGTGCTTCGCTGATAAGGCGCCATTGCGTCTTCGCCTGTGCGGTTTGGTTGTTTGCATTGAGCTCTGCATTGCCTTGCTGCCCTTCACCCTCGGTATTTGTCCGCCCCATAGCTTGGAGCGGATCACTGATTTGTCGGCACTGATATGGCTTTCGGTGGCAGCCTGTTTCGTTATCGCTTGTGCCTTTGACCGTATTGATTTCCTGGCTCTGGGCGTTGGTCTTGTTGCGGTTGCTTTGGTGGTTTCGTACCTCGATATGGGTGTGTTTGACCGCTTAGTGGCGTTTTCATCATATTCCCACCATAATAATGCATTATCGCTGCTCAGAAGCTGATTTGGAACAAGTTCAGAGCCTTTACAACAGGGTAACCCCAGGACTTTTACGCCCGTTTGCCGATAGCAAAATTTGGAGCCTTTAGCGTAGGCAGGTATAATAGGCCTTGCGCTTTTGTGTGCTCATTGCAGTCTGCTGGTTCTAATCTCGGTGGTTCTGCAAACAAGAAGGCCCGCGCTCTTTGCTTCCCAAAGGGCAACGGCGAAGCTTCGGCATTGGAGTTTTTTGGCTAAAGCCAGCGTACATACCAAAAGAAGGGTCGCGCCGTTTTTCATGGTTTGCTTCGTGCTCATCATGGCTATGACGGTGGTTGCTTTTTGCTCTGTCGGCCAGGCACAGGGTTCCAAGCAGGAAGATTCTTCCACTCTTGGCTTGGGCTCTTCCCGTGCGCAGGCCGCTGATACCCAGCAGCTTTCTTCGGCTCAGCGCGCTTCCGGCGTGGCCGATGCTTCTTCCAGCGTTGACGGGGTAACCGTCACTGAAGCAGCAGATGCTACGGAAGCAACCCAGCGCTCTATCACGGTTAAAGATCCCGACCCGGTTGTGGTGCCTATTGCGGTAGACGAAACCAACGCTTTGGCAAAGCAGAAGGCGAACGAAGTTTGCACGCTCGATCCGCTTCCTACTGCGCCCCGCGTTGCGCCTGACGTCAACGATGGCACTTGGCAGAGTGGCATTGCCTCGGCTTATTCCATCGAAACCAACGATGATGGTCAAGGCAACTTCGGTGTAACCAACACTGCTTCGGGCATTGCGCTCACGCATCAGAGCGTTACGGTTGCCGTTCCTGAAGACAAGGCTTATCTGGTTGGTAGCATTTGCGAGATTTGCTATAACGGCAAGGTTGTTATAGCTACGGTTACCGATACTGGTGGTTTTGCTAAGTACGGTCGCGCACTCGACCTGGCGCCAGGTGTCTACAAAGCCTTCGGTGCTAACAGCTATACCGATTGGGGCACGCGAAACGTGTATTACCGATTCATTTAATGTTCAATGCCGGCCTGCGGGTCGGCATTTTTATTTCCTCAGGGCATGTTTTCGATCGTTGTAATGCATGGGCTTTGAGTTGGGCTCTCTGATCTTCTAAACTATCCAGCAGAAGCGGTGGCAGCGGGAACGGTTGTTTTCGCAGTGCGCCGATTCTAACGGGGGTCGCTGTCTTCCGTGTGCTGACGTACACGCTGGCAAGCGCTTGCCCCAAGCAATAAGGACAACTGAAATTAGCAATAGCTGTGCGCACCATCCGCTTCTGGGTGGGCAGACAGGCCCGGGTGGCTGAGCCATGACTCAGCCCAAGGAGCATGCGCCTGTTCACCGCGGGGGGGGGTCGCTCGGTTTCACTGCGATTAAGATGGAGGAGCGGCGCGCGTGATGCGTCGCGATAGATGTGAGCGACATTATTATTGTGGGCTGCGGCCGTGTTGGTTCGCGTTTGGCCCTGATGCTCTCTGAGCATGACAACAACGTATGTGTAATCGACCGCGATCCTTCGGCTTTCGCCGCGCTGGGCCGCGACTTCAATGGCTCAACCTTTGTAGGCGTGGGCTATGACGAAGAGATCTTGGTGAACGCCGGCATCGAGGAATGCGACTTTGTGGCTGCGGTAACCCAGAGCGACAACGCTAACCTCATGGTGGTAGAAATCGCCCGCCGCTTGTACGATGTGCCCCATGCTGTAGCACGTTTGTACGACAGTAGCCATGAGCGAACCTATCTGCAGTTGGGCATCGACTATGTTTGTGGCACCACGCTGGTTGCCGAGGAAATATTCTCGAAGGCCATATCGGGTATTGGCGACCATATTGCCACCTTCGGTGATTTCGAGGTGCTTCAGTTCGCCCTCAACCTTTCCGAAGTGGGGCAGAAGTCCATCAAGGTTGCCGACTTGGAAAGCCGCCACGGCATCCGCGTATGCGCCTTCGAGCGCGCCGATGGTACGGTAAGCTCCATTCCTTCACCTTCGAGCATTTTGTATCACGGAGATGCGGTGCTCGCCGTGGTTTCGCATGCGATGCTTCCCGCTATCGCAAAGTACGCACAGGATTAGGGGGGGGTTGCGGTGTACATCGTTATCGTTGGCGGCGGCAAGCTCGGCGCATATCTTGCAGGTACCCTTCTGCGCGAAGACAACCAGGTTGCCTTGATTGAAAAATGCGATGCCCAAGCGCGTCGCCTGGCGGAAACCATCGATGGTTCTTGCCTGGTTATCAGTGGTGATGGCTGCTCGGCTTCCGTTCAGGAAGATGCGGCTATGCAGTCGGCCGATGTGTTCGTGGCGGCAACCGGCCAGGATGAAGACAACCTGGCTGCGTGCGAAATTGCCTCGCGCGTATTTGATGTACCGCGTTGCATTGCTCGCGTGAACAGTCCTAAGAATCTGCGAATCTTCCGCCGCCTGGGCATTGAAAGCGTTTCTTCCACGGTAATGATCGCGAACATGATTCAGGAAGAGGCCATGCTCGGGTCTATGGGCGTTGCCGTTTCGCTTTCCAGCGATCAGATCGGCTTGCTGGACATCAAAGTTCCTACCATGCGCAACCACGACAACTACAAAGGCGTACGTGCGTTGGATATTAAATTTGATGAGGGTATCCGCATGATTGCCGTTTCCCATCAAGACGATGTGGAGGTAGTGAACAGCGAAACACGCATTTTCCCAGGTGATCAGGTTATCGTTGCGGCGGATACTGATCTTTTGGCCCGGGCTCGCGAAATCGTGCGTTCGTTGTAACGGTTGCCGTGGGCGTTCGCGTGATTTATGTTAGTAGAATATGGTCTCAGTCAGTTGCCTGGTAAGGCATACGTAAAGGGAGGAATCGAATGATCGGTCGCTACACCCGCCCCGAAATGGGTGCTATTTGGGAGCTCCAGAACAAGTTCGAGATCTGGAAGGAAATCGAGGTTCTGGCATGCGAAGCCCAGGCCGAGTTGGGCAAATCGGGCATCACCAAGGAAGAGGCTGCTTGGATCCGCAAACATGCAGACTTCACCGTTGAGCGCATTGACGAGATCGAAAAGGTTACCAACCACGATGTAATTGCCTTCACCACCAACATGGCGGAGTACATTGATGCCGACGTTCCCGAGGGAACCGAGCCTCCTAGCCGTTGGGTTCATTACGGTATGACTTCTTCCGACTTGGGCGATACGGCTCTTTCCTATCAGATTACCCAGGCGCTGGACATCATTCTGAAGGACGTCGCCCTGCTGGGTGAAACCTGCAAGCGTCGCGCTTTCGAGTTCCAGGAAACCCTGTGCGTGGGCCGTACCCATGGCATCCATGCTGAGCCCATGACGTTCGGCATGAAGTTCGGCAGCTGGGCTTGGGCCCTGAAGCGCGCCCAGACGCGTCTGCAGGAGGCTCGCAAGGTTGCAGCAACGGGCGCAATCAGCGGTGCTGTTGGAACCTATTCCAGCATCGACCCATTTGTAGAGCAGTACGTCTGTGGAAAGCTGGGTCTTACGCCCGACCCGCTCTCTACGCAGGTTCTGGCACGCGATCGCCATGCTCAGGTTATGACGGCGCTGGCTGTTACCGCTTCCACGTTGGAGTCCATCGCTATGCAGGTGCGCCTGCTTCAGCAGTCTGACGTTATTGAGGCCGAAGAGCCGTTTGCCAAGGGCCAGAAGGGTTCTTCGGCTATGCCCCATAAGCGCAACCCTATTACCGCAGAGCGTGTGTGCGGCCTTTCCCGTGTGGTTAAGTCCAACGCTCAGGTAGCGCTTGACGACGTTGCTCTGTGGTACGAGCGCGATATCAGCCATTCTGGCGCAGAGCGTGTTGCCATGGCGGATAGCTTCATTGCGCTGGACTACATGTTCGGCAAGATGCAGTGGATGCTTGACGGCTTGCAGACCTATCCTGCCAAGATGGAACACAATCTGTGGCGTACCAAGGGCCTTATCTTCTCTTCGAAGGTGCTGCTTGCCCTGGTTCAGACCGGTATCACGCGAGAAGACGCATACGTTATCGTTCAGCGCAACGCCATGAAGGTATGGGCAGACATCCAGAACGCTGTCGATGGTCCTACCTACCGCGAGAACTTGGAAGCCGACCCCGAGGCCAAGCTTTCCAAGGAAACGCTTGACGAGATCTTTGACCCGTGGGACTTCCTTACGCGCAAAGATGTGGTATTTGATCGCCTGAAGGAACTTGAGTTCTAGAGTAGGCGCAATATCGTTTGAAAACATAGCGAGGGCATCCGGATCTGGATGCCCTCGTTTTTTTGTTATGTCGCGACGGGCGCCTTGCGAGACAGCTTGAGGCCATCTCGCATTGCCAGTCCGCAGGACCGTCCCGAAGGATTGGCCCAGAAGCAGTGCGGGATCGATCGAGGCGCTGCCTCGTGGTTTGCTCTTGAAGCCCCTTGGCGCTACGTCTGGCCCTCGCCCCTTGCGCATCGCCCTGGTCTTACCCCCTTGTTGCCGCCCTGGCTCCCGCACTTTTGGTATCGCCCCGAAAACACCCTCGGGCCGAGCTGCCCCGCCAGTATCGCCCCTGGATTGCCCTGGGTCCGGCTTGAAGCCGTCACCAGAGGATCAAAAACAAAAAATCGGCTCGCAGTGCAACTTTTTTGCGATTAGCAATTGTTTAGAGCTTTCCAATTGCGGGTTGAGACGCAAAATACCAGGTAATTAGCTGTATTGCGGTCCGATCCCAGCTTTTTTGGTCGGAAAAGGGCCCCTAATCGCAAAAAAGTTGCAAAAAGGCCGGGATTTTTGTTTTTGTAGCGGGCTGCCGGGGCGGGACTGCGGGATGCCAACATGGCGCCGCATCGCCATGGACGCCTAAAATGCGTTGTCGATGCTGCCCTTGATGGGCGTGAAGACGCGCACGAGGGCGTGGTTGTTGCCGCTGTCGTTGTCGTCGGTGATTTGCGAGAGGCCCACGAACGAAGAGCGGGTGCCTGTGGAAACCAGGTGCTCGCCGTAGGTGTCGCAGCCGCTTGGCGTGTCGATGGCAAAGTAACTCTTGCTGCCAAAGTTAACGCCGCACAGGGCGGTGGTGGATTTCACCACAAACCATTCGCCCGACCAACAAGGAGCGGTGATGGGCGAGCGCGAGAAACGGAACCATTGCAGGTCGCTGTAGTGGTAGGCGCTCGCTGCCGAACGCGGCGTGTAGGTGCCCAAGTTGGCAATGCCGCCACCGAAGTTATAGATGCTGCTGAACCCAAACGAAAAACCGCTGCGGCCGTAGCTTGCCAAATCGGGCGTCATGGAAGAAGGGAGCGTCATCTGATCGACGGTGGAATTGTCTTTGGCTGAAATCTTGGTGAGCTGGTAGTAGGTGCCCTGAGCCTCGGCGCGTGGCGTAATTACCACGCCATCGTCGGCAGCGGTTACGCGCGTGGCGAAGGGCTTTTTTGAAGTGTAGGGAACAGCCACATCGCCAGAGCCGAAGCGTGCGCTTTTGAGGGCGCTTCGTTCGGCGGCGGATTCTCCCGAGGTGTTGGGGCATACCTGCCAGAAGGCGGTTTCGCCCACGGCGGCAATAGAAGGAATAAGCCAATTGCCATCGCCCTGATCAACCTGGGTGATGGAAGTGACGCTGCCGTTGGAAAGCTTTGCGGTGTATACGCGCCAAGCAGATTCGTAGGCGCTTGATTCCGTCCAAACAAGGCCGTTTTCGCTGCAGCGCACATCGACGATTTCGAACCCTTCGTCGGCGCCTTGAGCAGCGGAAAGCGCCGAAGCGGTTTTGCCGTTGGAAAGGTACAGCAGGCTTACCGTGTTTAACGGGCTTGCCGATTCACCTGGCACCAGGCAGGCAGCAACGGTGTCGTTGTCGGCCCATACCAGGGTTCCGTACGCAAGTTTGTAACTTCCAGCAGCCTTCACGTGCTGTGTGTAGTCTGCTTGGCTATAGTCCGAAAGGGCATTCACCGCATCTTCAGGGACGCTGATGCTTTCCACGGTGGCTTCCTTCTTGCCCTCTAGCGCGTTGGTAGCAAGCGAAAGCCCGCCGCCCAAAGCGGCAACGCCTGCGATGGCGCCCGCTCCAATAAGCAGGTTCCTGCGCGTAAGCAGCACTTCGGGGCCCGATTTCTTTGCGGAAACGCCGCTGGCCACTTGGCTGAATGCGGGGCCGAAGCCATGGGTGGAAGCGTTGGAGAATCCGCCTTTGCCCTTCGTTTTCGCAGACGGCTCGAACGCCGAGCGGCTTCTGGGCGCAGAGGTGGAAAAGCCCTGTGGAGCTGCTTTGCGGGCGGAATGAGCGCCGCGCGTGCTGCCTCCGCGAACCCCTGCGTTGCGGTTGTGCGAATTGCGAGAGGGGCGAGGGGCTTTGCCGGGGATATTTTGACTGCGTTTAGTGGGCACGTATTCTCCTGATGTGGTGCTTTCCCGCGCAACGGTTGGACGGGTACTGCTGGGGGGTATTGTGACATTTGGGTGTCCGCTTATGGCTCCTGTTCTGGCAATTGATACAATAATTGCAAATGGCGCCTTGGTGCCTCTAGTGCGTTATGTGCAACAGCGCATCGTGCCGGTTGGCCCCAGAGCCCGCAGCCGTTTTGTTTGCAATTTGGCTGCGCTGCATGTGCAGATAAAGCCCGTACGGGCTTTTCGATACCTGTCAGGAGGCATTGATGACTTCTTCAATGAACGAAAGCACTCGTCGTATCCTTCTCGTGGAAGACGAAAAGGCCATCCGCGATGCGGTGGCGGCATATCTCGAACGCGAGAACTATTGGGTAACTGCCGTGGGTGACGGTCAGGAGGCTTTGGAAGAGTTTTCCAAGCATCACTTCGATCTGGTTGTGCTCGACTTGATGCTCCCTCGTGTTCCCGGTGAGCGTGTATGCCGCGTTATCCGCGACAACTCCGACACGCCCATCATTATGCTCACCGCCAAAGGTGAAGTGGAAGACCGCATTATCGGCCTCGAACTGGGTGCAGACGACTACCTTATCAAGCCCTTCAGCCCTCGCGAATTGGTTGCTCGCGTACGCGCCCTTTTGCGCCGCGTGCATTCCGAGTCTGAGCCTCAGCGCGAAGTGCTGGAGTTCGGCGAGCTCACCATCGACATTTCGGGTCATAAGATCCTCGTAAGCGGCGAAGAGGTTGACCTTACCGCCAGCGAATTCAAGCTGCTCACCACGCTGTGCCGCTACCCTGGTCGTGTGTACTCGCGCATGGAATTGGTTGAAAAGGTTCTGGGCTACGACTTCGAGGGCTACGAGCGCACCATCGACTCCCATGTGAAGAACCTCCGCGCCAAGATTGGTGACAATCCGCGTAATCCGAAGTGGCTTCATACCGTGCATGGCGTAGGATACCGTTTTGAGGATCCCACGAAGGCCAACTAGTTTCCTTTGAACCTGCAGCGCGTTCTGCCTTCGGGCGGGGCGCGCTTTTTTATTGGGGCCGCCACAGAAAGGAGTTGCTGATGGCTGCAAATTCAACCGATGCCACCTGGACCCAAGCGAATAGCGAGGAGCCAGATGGAAACTCGGGAAAGAAGAAGGGTCTGAACCTTTCGTTCAACAAGCGCATCGTGCTGGTGATGCTGGCCGTTTCCCTTATCACGGTGCTTTCTTCCATTGCCGTGCTTTCCTTTGTATGGGAGCAGCACTTCCAAACCTATACGCGCGAAAATGTGCAGCGCGTTGCCGATTCCACCGCCGATTCTATCGCCCAGGGCTACAAGGCCGCCCATGGCGATTGGTATAGCGGAGCCCTGAACGCTGCGTCGTCGGCGAGCATTCTGTACGATTCCATTAACGTGCAGGTGCGCGACGAAAATGGCGCTATCGTGTACGACGATTCCGCCGACAAGGCTTTGGGCGCGGCGGCCATGAAGGAATCGAGCGGCAATGTGGCTAAGGCGGCCATCAATGTCGACGGCAATCAGGTTGGCACCGTGTTCGTGCGGGTGCACGGCTCCGATACGCTGTTAACCCAGACCGATGCCGAATTCCGTGAAAAATCGTACCAGGCCATGATCTTCGCTGCGTTCATCGCGATGGCCATTTCTATTGTGGTGGGAGTGCTGTTCTCCCGTGCGCTTGTTGCCCCCATTCGTCGCATTACGAATACGGCTAAGGCGCTGAAAGAGGGCGATTATTCGGCGCGTACCGGCATGAAGGGTACCGACGAAATTGCCCGCCTGGGTAATATGTTCGACGCTATGGCAGATTCCGTGGAGCAGAACCGCAAGCTTGAACGCAGGTTGGTAACTGACGTTGCCCATGAGCTACGCACACCGCTTATGGCCATCCAATCTACCGTTGAGGCGATGATCGATGGCGTGTTTGAGCCCGATGCCGAACGTCTGGAAACGCTGAATTCCGAGGTGCGCCGTCTTTCCCGTTTGGTTGATGCGCTGCTGAAGCTTTCGCGCCTGGAAAGCCGCACCAAGCCCATCGAGCGTCAGAAGGTCGATCTTACCGAAATGCTGTCAGCGGTTGTGGCAACGCATCAGGCATACATCAACGAAGAGGGGCTGAATCTGGAATTCGAGTACGATCCGCACGTGTACGTGTATGGCGATGCCGACCTGCTTCGCCAGGCTACGGCGAACCTGATTTCCAATGCCGTTCGCTATACTCCAGAAGGCGGCACCATTACCATTACGGCTCGCAAGGGCGAGCTGATGGGGCAGATCAGCGTTCGCGACACGGGCATTGGCCTTACCCCTGAAGAAGCAAAGATGGTATTCCAGCGCTTCTGGCGCGCCGATTCGGGTCGCGCTCGTGCAACGGGAGGTTTGGGCGTTGGCCTTTCTGTGGTTAAGGAAATCGTGGACCAGCACAATGGCTGGGTGCGCGTTGAGGGCCGTCCTAACGAAGGGGCGTGCTTTACCGTCTACGTGCCCTTGTACACCAGTGAATCCGAAAAGAAGAAGGGCAACCGTCCTCGCTTTGGAACGAACTAGCTTTGGAAGGCGCCTGTACGGGCGCCTTTCTTTCTGGCCTTGGACTTGGATCGTGGCCATCTTTTTGGCCTGCCTTGCCTGAGTGATTGTGCGGATTGTCGCAACAACAAAGGGGTCAGGCCAAGTTGGGCGGGTCTTGGCTGGGCGATTGCGCTTCTGAGGCTGGGCATTTGCGGGAGCTTTTGTGCGTTCAGCACCCAGGCATTAATCGCAGTAGTTGTGAATCGGCGTAAGTACTGCTTCTTTTTCATGCGTTGCTGCGCAAGATGTTCCATAATAGAGTTCTGTCAACAAACTCAGACGGAAGGACGGTCATGTCTGTAATCGACATCAAACCCGATGCACAGGGAAAGGTGCGCGATCTGTACGATTTGGGCGACAAGCTGCTGCTGGTTGCATCCGATCGTATTTCTGCTTTCGACTATATTCTGGAAGACGAAATCCCCTATAAGGGCCAGGTGCTCACGCAGCTTTCTTGCTTCTGGTTCGATCTTCTGTCCGATGTGGTGGACAACCATCTTATCTCAGCCGATGTTGCCGACCTTCCCGAGCAGTTCAAGCCTTATGCCGATAAGCTTGCTGGCCGCTTTATGCTGGTAAAGAAGGCCAACATGCTCCCCGTCGAGTGCATTGTGCGCGGCTACCTTACCGGTTCCGGTTTGAAGGACTATCAGAAGACGGGAGCTGTATGTGGCATTCAGCTCCCCGAAGGCCTGGTAAATTCCTCCAAGCTGCCTGAAACCATCTTCACTCCTTCCACGAAGGCCGAGATTGGCGACCACGACGAGAACATCAGCTTCGAGCAGTGCGAAAAGCTTATCGGAGCCGAAGATGCTGCTGCCATCCGCGACCTGACCATCAAGGTGTACGAAACAGCTGCAAGCCACGCGAAGGAACGCGGCATTATCATCGCCGACACCAAGTTCGAGTTCGGTGTGTACGACGGCAAGATCATCTTGGGCGACGAGGTTCTGACCCCCGACTCTTCTCGTTTCTGGGCAGCCGACACCTATAAGGTTGGCGAAGAACAGCCCAGCTTCGACAAGCAGTTTGTGCGCAATTGGCTCAATGCCAACTGGGACCGCACTGGCAACCCGCCGCGTCTGCCCGAAGACATCATCAAGAAGACCAGCGAAAAGTACATTCAGGCTTACGAGAAAATCACGGGCAAGACGTTTGTAGCCCAGTAGGCCCCGACGAAAACACAACAAGGAGAATCAAGGGATGTCTCAGCGAAACCCCATGAACGAGCGATACACCAGCGACCAGAAGCATGGTGCTACCCGTAAGAGCGCAGCTTCTGCCAAGCCGGTTTCGAAGGCTGCGTCTTCGGTGCGTACCACATCGTCCAAGCCCGAGAAGAAGGGGTTGTTCGGCGGCTCCAAGAAACAGGAGCCGGCTCCCGCGAAAGCTCCCAAGAAGACCAAGGCTGCTCAGTCTTCGGCTAAGGCTGAAGAAGCCCCCTCGCTTTCCAAGGAAGAGCAGAAGGAAATCGAGAAGCACAACAAGAAGGTTAAGCGCGCCGACCGTGAGGCCCGCCGCGAGCGCAACAAGGAAGTTAACCGCTTCGTTCCCGATACGGCCGAGTTCAAGCGCCTGAACCGAAAGCGCATGGTTTATTCGGGCGTTGGCTTCGTGGGCATGATCGTTGCCATCGTGCTTTCGCTGCTTATTCCTCAGCAGCCGTTCGTTTCAATTGGCCTGATGATTGCTTCTTGGTTCTTCTTCTTCATGGGAATGCGCATCGACACCAATCAGTTGCGTCCTCTGCGAGAGCAGGGATACGACAAGGCTGTGCGCCAAGCTCAGAAGAAGGCAAACAGGAAGAAGAAATAGCTTTGACGGAAAAGGGGTTTTGCCCCTTTTCCTATTCAGATTCGCTAGGAGTGGCAAAAGGGGGCTAACCTCTTTTGCCACTTTGATTGAAAGGTGCATTTATGCGATTGGTTTCCTGGAACGTTAACGGTTTGCGCGCTGTTATGAAGAAGGGGTTCATGGACGCCTTCCATGAGCTTGATGCCGATGTGTTTGCGCTCCAGGAAACAAAGCTGCAAGAAGGCCAGATTGAGATGGACCTTCCTGGGTACCATCAGTGTTGGAGCTATGCCGAGCGCAAAGGCTATTCCGGTACGGCGGTGTTCTGCAAGGAAGAGCCGCTGCAGGTAATTCATGAGGTAGGCGTGCCGGAGCTGGACACCGAGGGCCGCGTGGTGATCTGTGAATTCGAACAGTACTGGCTCGTAAACGTGTACACGCCCAATGCCCAAAGCGAACTTGCGCGGCTTGACCACCGCATGGCCTGGGATGATAGGTTCCGCGATATCTGCAAAGGTCTGGAGGAAGGCGTGCTTCCCGATGGTCAGGCGGGAAACGCAAAGCCTGTGGTAATGTGCGGCGACTTCAATGTGGCTCATCAGGAAATCGACTTGAAGAATCCGCGCTCCAATCGCGGCAATCCTGGCTTTTCCGATGAAGAGCGCGCCAAGTTCACCTGCCTTTTGGATGCGGGCTTCATCGATACGTTCCGCTACCTGAACCCTGCAACCGAAGGTGCCTACTCCTGGTGGAGCTACCGTTTCCATGCCCGCGCCAATAACGCAGGGTGGCGCATCGACTATTTCCTGGTGAGCGAAGCGCTGCGTGAAAAGGTGCAGATGGCCAACATTTATTCCGAGATCATGGGGTCCGACCATTGCCCCGTTTCGGTGGAATTGGATCTGTAGGTTTGGCCTGTTGCGTTCAGCCCGTTACGGCGGTTCGACCCGTTGCGGCGGTTTCGCCCGTCGCAAAAACAAAAATCTCGGCATTTTGCAACTTTTTTGCGATTAGGGTCTCTTTTTCGTCGCCGCTGGGTGGTAATAGGCCGCAGTACGGCCAATTGCCTGCGTTTTTATGCCGCGATTCGCGATTGGAGAGTTTGGAACAATTGCTAATCGCAAAAAAGTTGCAGTCTGGGCCGATTTTTGTTTCTGGGCCCCAGGGGCAGCTTAAGGGCGGTGCTATAAGCGAGATGGGCCCGATGCGGCGTGCGGGGTGGGCCTGCGGCGGTGGCTCCAACGTGCGGGGTGGGCCTGCTGTGGCGCGATGGGGCGGGCCTGCTCCGGTGTGGCGATGTGGGTCCGAGCGATGCGGGCAGTTGAGTCGATTTCGAGCGGGGCCGCCATGCTCGTGCCAATATGAGGCATGGCTCTTCGCTGTAGCGCATAATCGGGTAGACGCGCTACAATGGTTCGATACATTTTCTATTGGCTGGAAGGCAATGATGGCAAGTAACGATATGGATTTGGCAAAGATCGAGCAGGGCGTGCGCCTGATTTTGGAGGGCGTTGGCGAAGACCCGAATCGCGAGGGGCTGCTTGAAACCCCAGCTCGCGTGGCCCGTATGTACGAAGAATGCTTTGCTGGTCTGCATCAAGACCCAGCCGTTCATTTTGAAACGCTTTTCGACGAACACCACGATGAAATGGTGATCGTTCACGACATCCCGTTCTTCTCCATGTGCGAGCACCACCTGGTACCGTTCTTCGGCAAGGCCCATATCGCATATCTGCCTTCCGAATCGGGCAAGATCTGTGGTATTTCCAAGCTGGCTCGCCTGGTTGAGGTGTATGCCCGCCGTCCTCAGGTACAGGAGCGCCTTACCTCGCAGGTTGCCGATACTTTGGTAGAGCAGCTGAACCCCCGCGGCGTTGCCGTGGTTATGGAAGCGGAGCATCTGTGCATGAGCATGCGCGGCGTTAAGAAGCCCGGTGCGAAAACGGTCACCAATGCCATGCGTGGTATATTCAAGGAAGATGCTGCGACGCGCGCAGAGGCGCTGTCGCTTTTGATGGGACGCTAAGTTCCCGCAGGTAGGCCGAAGCTTTCGCAAGGAGCGGAAGCAAAGCGAAAGGAATCTTTCATGCGTTGTGTTATCTCGGTTTTGGGTAAAGACCGCGCCGGTATCGTAGCTGGCATTTCGGGCGTCCTGGCAGAAAAGGGCGCAAGCATCGACGACATCAACCAGACCATTCTGGATAGTATCTTCAGCATGACCATGCTGGTTCGTCTTGATACCGACACCGCTGGCTTCAACGAGGTTCAGGAAGCACTCGCCAAGGAAGGCGAAGAGCTGGGCGTTCAGGTAATTGTTCAGCGCGAAGACGTATTCCAGTTCATGTACAAAATCTAAACAGGAGGCGAAGCTCAGTGAGCGAAAACTGTCAGACGAGCGCAGGGGAAACGCAGCAAGGCACCTCGTGTGCGCCATTGGCAGGTGAAACGTTCGCTGCTTTCGTTGATACCATAGCTGCCCTGCGCGCTCCGAACGGCTGCCCGTGGGACCGCGAGCAAACCCATGAATCCATCGCCCGCAACATGATCGAAGAGGCGTACGAGGCTGTCGATGCTATCGAACAGCGCGACACGACGCATCTTCGTGAAGAGCTGGGCGATGTTCTTTTGCAGGTGGTTCTACAAAGCCAGATCGCCGCCGATGCGGGCGAATTTACCGTGGCGGATGTGTGCCGTGATGTGAATGCGAAGATGATTCGCCGCCATCCGCATGTGTTTGGTGAAGCAGCTGCGGGCTCTGCCGAAGACGTGCTTTCCATTTGGGACAACGTGAAGCTCGCCGAAAAGAGCGCCGCCGATGCTCAGACTGAAGAGCCCGAGGGGTTGCTGGACAGCGTGCCCGCTAGCTTCCCAGCGCTGCTCCAAGCCTGCAAGATTTCCCGCAAGGCGGTTGCAGCCGGGTTCGAGTGGGACACCGTCGAAGACGTGTGGGCCAAGGTGGAAGAAGAGATCGCCGAATTCAAGCAGGCATGCCGCTCCGATGATGCTCAGGCGAAGGAGCTGGAGTTTGGCGATGTGTTGTTTTCCCTGGTGAACGTGGCGCGCAAAGAAGGCATCGATGCCGAAACGGCCCTGCGTGCCACGTGCCGCAAGTTCCGTGAGCGTTGGGCCTTTATGGAAGGCGCTGCATGGGGTCAGGGCAAGCGCATCGAAGAACTGGATATGGATGAAATGCAGCAGCTGTGGGATCAGGCCAAGATGTTGCACGTAGGTGAAGCGTCCCATGACTAAGCTCTATTCGCGCACGGTGGCGCTGAACACCGATATCGTTGACGCCTTCTGCGTGCTGCAGAAGGGCTTTACCGATCAGTTTGTGTACTACGACAAAGAACGCCCCATACGCTATTTGGGCCTGGGTCGTTGCATCGCCTTGGCAACGCTGGGCGAAGCCGATGTGGTAAGCCAGGATGCAGGATTTGCGCCGGTGTTCTTTTCGTTCAACCGCTTTGATGCCGAAAACCCCAAGCCTGCCGATGACATGATGACGGCCTTCCCGCGTTTGCGCTTGATGCTGCCCGAATTGGTGCTTATCCAAAACGAGCAGGGGTCGTTCTTGCAGGTGAACAGCTTGGGGCCCGTGTATCAGGGCAGGGTTGATCGCTTCGTGCGCCATGCCGAGGAAGCAAAACCCCGCACCCATCGCACCATGGCATATTCGTTGCAGCGCGACTCGTTTGACGAGTGGCAACGCATCATGGACATGGGACTTGGCCGCATTGCGTCGGGCAAGATTGAGAAACTCGTGCCTTCGCGCCGCATCGAGCTTACGGCCGAACAGCCGTTTTCGTCGAAGGATGTGCTGGTGAACCTGATCGACGGCAGCGCCCGCGGTACGGTGTTTCTGTATCGTTACGGCGATGTGTTCTTCTGCGGCTGCACGCCCGAGCTGCTGCTGCGCAAGAAGGGGACACACGTGGAAAGCATGTGCCTTGCTGGCACGTGCCCGCACGGCGAAACGCCGGAAGAGCAGAAGGCCTTGGCGGACGAACTGCTTGGCAGCGAAAAGAACCGTCGCGAGCATGAGTACGTAGTGAAATTCATGCGCGAAGTGTTCGCCCGCAACTGCTATAACGTTGATATTCCCACAACACCGCAGATCAAGGTGCTGAAGCATGTGCAGCACCTGCATACGCCCGCAGCGGCGCAGGTTATGGAGGGCACCACGCTTATGGGCCTTGCTAGCCAGCTGCATCCCACCCCGGCGCTTTCTGGAACCCCGGTGGGCGAAGCGCTGATGACGCTGCGTGAAGCCGAGGGCTACAATCGCGGCTTCTTCGGCGGCGCGGTGGGCTATGTGAACGCCGATGGCGATGGGGAATTTTCCGTGGCTATCCGATCGGGTGTTTTCGACGGTGAGCGTGGTTGGCTCTATGCTGGGTGCGGTATTGTGGAAGGCAGTGATGCTGCTGCGGAATTCAACGAGATCGATCTGAAGCTGAAAACCATCTTGAGTGCGTTTGAAGCACCCGAGGACGAAGGGGACGAATAGGCCATGGCAGAAAAGGAAGCGGATTTGCTGGTTGACGAAGAGGATCAGGCAACCGATGCGCCCGAGCTTGCCATTGCGCAAAAGAAGCGCGCGCTGGGCACCTATGTGGGTGCGTTCTTCGATGAGCTGATGCGCGCTGGCGTGCGCGATGTGGTGGTAAGCCCTGGCTCGCGTTCCACCCCGCTTTCGATGGTTGCCCACGAGGCTCATGCGCGATTTGGCTCGGCGTTCAACTTGTACTTGGATATCGACGAGCGCGGTGCCGCCTTTTTTGCTTTGGGCATTGCCAAGGCAACGGGGCGTGCCGTGTGCGTTATCTGCACATCGGGTACGGCGCTGGCAAACTACTATCCTGCGGTGATGGAAGCGGAGATTTCCCGCGTGCCCCTTATTGTGCTTTCGGGTGACAGGCCGGCGCGTCTGCAGGGGCTTGGCGCTCCGCAAACGTGCGATCAGAACAAGGCGTTCTCCGACCATGTGCGCCGCTTCTTCGCCATGCCAGAGCCGAGCGATAGCCCCAAGTACGTTGCCCATGTGCGCCAGGTTGCACGTGAAACAGTTATTGCCGCAGCTCCGGGGACTCATGCCTCGGCTCCCGTGCACGTGAATTTCCCGTTCGATGAGCCGCTGGTGCCCGACACCGCTATGCCCGATCTGTTCGATGCGGGTCGTGTTGCCGCCGCCGACGATCTTCCCGCCCTGGTGCGTACGGAACACGAGCTTTTTTCCCGCGATGCGGCTTCCCTGGTGGATTTCCTTGATTCCCATACTGTGGTGGTTCTTGCCGGCGAAGGAACATTTTCCGCTGAAGCGGTTGCAGACAGCGCGCGCAGGGACAGGGAAGCGCAGGCGCTCCTTGCTTTCGCTGAGCGCTTCGATGCCCCTTTGCTTGCCGATCCGCTTTCCCATTTGCGTACGTATGGCCACCCTGCCGTTATCTGCGGATACGATCGCATTATGGGGTCGGATGAAATGCCTGCCTTCGATGCGGTGGTTCGCTTTGGGCGCTATCCGGTGTCGAAGCGCGCAACGCAGGCAATCGAAGCCTGCCAGGCCGCACAGATCGTGGTGGATCCGCTGACCACACGCGACTTCAATTCGCAGACCACCACGTTTGTGGCGGCGAACCCGCTCGATTTCGTAGTGGCTTTGCTTGAAGCGGGGACCGTTCCCGATCCAGAAGAATCTATGGCTTACGCACCCCTGCCGCAGAATGTTCACGAGTGGGGGCTTATCGACCGTGCCCGAACCGAACGCATATTGGCAACCGATTTCGCCGCCGATAGCCAGTTTGAAGGTTCTTACCTGCGTGCGGTGCTGGAAGGAATTCCCGCAGAAAGCCTGCTGTTCACGGCAAACAGCATGTCGGTCCGCGCGCTCGATGCCTTCTACGTAAGCCAAGCGAAGCATCTTACCGTGCTGGCAAACCGCGGCCTTAATGGCATCGACGGAACCGTTTCCACGGCATTGGGCGCAGCGCAAAGCTTCAAGCAGACCGTTATGGTCACGGGCGATTTGACCTTGCTGCACGACCTGAATTCGCTGGCGCTGCAAGGGGAAATGCTTTTGCGTGAACGCCAAGGCTCGCCAAGGCCCAGCATCGTTATCGTGCTCTTGAACAATAATGGCGGTGCCATCTTCGACATGCTGCCGCAAAAATCTGACGAATCGTACTTCGAGAGGTTGTTCCTAACGCCTCAGAAGGTTGATTTTGCCGCCGCAGCGGGTGCCTTTGGGGTACCCACAGCTACGGTGCATACGGTGGCAGAATTCAAGCAGGCATTTAGCGGGTTCTTGGGTGAACAGGGTATATCCTTAATAGAAGTTCCCTTGCCCCTGACGGGAGTGCGGGAGCGCTACGATCAGTATTGGTAATGCGCATGTGCGCACGTGCTTGAGGGGAGCAACCGATGCACAATCACACTTGTGGCTGCGGTCACCACGAAGGGGATGCTGGCTGCGGCTCCCATGAACATGATCACGGCGAAGTATGCGCGTGCGGCGCTCATCACGTCTCGCCTGAAGTTGAGCCTCTGGCGTCAGCATGGAGCATGCTGGGCAAAACTTCCAAGGAACAAACGGTGCCGCCTACGCGCGAATTCGACTTTGACTGGGAAGGCCAGAAGATCCACGTATATCAGTGGGGCAAGGCCGATAACATCTCTGTTGTTTTGCTCCACGGCTTTATGCAGACGGGCTTAAGTTGGAGCATCATCGCCGCCGCCCTTTCAGGCAATCACTGCGCATACGCGCTTGATTTCCTGGGGCATGGCAGAAGCAGTAAGCCAAGCAACGTTGAGCTTTATCGCTACGACGCCATGGTGCGTATGGTGGAATCGTTCTTGGAGCAGGTTGCGTGTGTGGGGCATGAAGGCGCCAAGCGCCGCGCCCACGTTATGGGCTATTCCATGGGTGGACGCATTGCCCTGGGGTTGGCCTCTTCTGAAAAAGACCTGCTGTATTCGCTGATTCTGGAAAGCTGCAATTTTGGGCCTGAGGGCAATGAGCAGCGCGCTGCCGCAGAAGAGCGCAACGCTGGCTGGGCGCAACGGTTGCGCAATAACGGCATCGAAGAATTCGTAGAGTACTGGGAGACGCTGCCGCTTTTCGAATCGCAGCGTGAAATGGGACTCGATGAAGAGCTTCGCCCCGAGCGTTTGGCCAACGACGCTGAATCGATGGCGTTGTGTCTGGAAGGCGCGGGAAAGCACGCCATGCCCGATGCTTCTCAGGCGTTCGCCGTGGTGGCAAGCACCTGGGTGCCCGTCAAGTACCTGTGGGGCTACGATGACTGCGGCAGCGAAGCGGTAGCGCATCAGTTGGAACACGACGGCATTGATGTGACCTCGTTTGGAACGGGGCACAACGTACACTTAGAGGCGCCCGTTCTTTACGGTACAGTAGTGCAGGAATTCTTGTCCGGCATAGAACCCAGGGGTGCAGCCCCAGAAGGTTCCGGGCATCAACAATAAGGAAGGACATCCATGAGCGATTTTCCTTGGGAAAAAGTTAAAGATTACGACGAGATCATCTACGAAAAGTACGATGGCATCGCCAAAATCACCATCAATCGCCCCGAGCGTCGCAACGCTTTCACTCCGAAGACGAACGTCGAGTTGTTTGACGCGTTTTCCCTTGCGCGTGACGACCAGGAAGTGGGCGTTATCATCCTTACCGGCGCTAACCACGACGGCAAGGACGAAGACCAGGCATTCTGCTCCGGCGGCGACCAGAAGGTGCGCGGCAACGGTGGCTATGTAGGAGAGGACAACATTCCGCGCCTGAACGTGCTTGACCTGCAGCGTCTTATCCGCGTAGTGCCCAAGCCTGTTATCGCTATGGTGAACGGCTACGCTGTGGGCGGTGGCCATGTTCTTCATATCCTGTGCGACCTTTCCATTGCGGCGGAAACCGCTAAGTTTGGTCAGACCGGCCCGCGCGTTGGCAGTTTCGACGGTGGCTACGGTGCCTCGTATTTGGCTGCTATCGTCGGCCAGAAGAAGGCTCGCGAGATTTGGTACCTTTGCCGCCTGTACACGGCAGCGGAGGCTCTGGATATGGGCCTGGTGAACAAGGTTGTTCCTTTCGACGAGCTGGAAGCCGAGTGCGTTTCCTGGGCTAGGGAAATGCTTCAGCTTTCGCCTACAGCCCTGCGTTTCCTGAAAGCATCGTTCAATGCTGCTACCGACGGCTATGCCGGTTTGCAGCAGCTTGCAGGCGATGCCACGCTTCTGTACTACACGTCTGACGAAGCGAAAGAAGGCCGTGACGCCTTCAAGGAAAAGCGCAAGCCCGACTTCGACAAGTTCCCGAAATTCCCCTGATCTGAAATTCCCTGATAAAGGATGTGACGGCAATGATTGCCCAATTGGCGGAAATGGCCTACCGCAAGGCCGGTCAGATGTTTTTCTGCGTGCAGAAGGATGCGCGCTCGGTAACGTTTAGCTATCGCCGCGCCCGCTTTGCTGCTGCGGCTCTGGCCCAGCAGCTTGCCAAGCGCGGTTACGGTCGTGGCACCACGCTTGCGTGCAATCTGTACAACGGTGCCGAAATCGTGATTCTTTCCTTGGCGGCGGCGTACGGCGGCTTCACGTTGGCGCTGCTGAATCCGCGTCTTTCCTACGAAGAGCGCAAGCTGCGCATCGTAGAGTTGGAAAACGCCACGGGCGAAGCCGGTATCGACGTATTGGAGCAGTCTGCGGTTGAGCGCCTGATGATCGATGCGACGGGCTACGGCCTTGCCGATTTTGCCGCTTTGCCGGAAGGCTCTGTGCCTCATGCCACGCAGTTCGAAGCGTTCGCCCGCGAATGCGAACAGGCGTGGGATGGCCAAGAGGCGGGCATTGTCATGTTCACATCGGGTTCTTCGGGAACCCCGAAGGCCACGCTTTTGCCGTGGAATTGCATCACCGGTGCCGCCACCGCGGCAAACCGCGCTTTGGCGCTGGAAAGTCGCGGTGTGTGGCAGATGGTGCTGCCCATGTGCCACATTGGCGGCTTCCAAATCATGGTGCGCTCTCTTCTGAGCGGTGGCTCGTTCATCGTGTACGAGCGCTACAACCCCGTGCGTGTGCTGAATGACGTGCTGAGTTTCCGCGTTACGCATATTTCTGTAGTGGATAAGATTCTGGCCGATTTGCTGGAAAACGATCGCGACAAGGTTATCGGGCAGTACGCATGCATTCTTTTGGGCGGTGCGGCGCTGAACGAAAAGACGCTGCGCATGGCTTTGCGCGCAAAAGCAAACTTGTACTCCAGCTACGGTATGACGGAAACTTCCAGCTTCATTGCCACGGCTCCGGTGATCCGCGGTTTCGATGGCGGGCTGGAGCTTCTGCCCGGCTACGATGCTCGCATCGTAAGCCCCGATGCCGATGGCATTGGCCAGCTGCACGTTGCGGGCCCCGGCATCTTCGAGGGTTACCTGAATGCCCGCAAGGCCATGAGCGCCGATGGTTATTTCGTTACCGGTGACAGAGCATCTATCGACCGTAACGGTCTTTTGCGTGTGTACGCGCGCACCGAAGACCTCATTATTTCGGGCGGCGAAAACATCTACCCGGCCGAAGTTCAGGATGTTCTGCTGGGCATTCCTGGCGTGAAGGACGCCTATGTGTTCGGCACCGCCGACGAAACCTGGGGGTATCGCCCTGTGGCGTTCATCGAGGCCGACTATTCTGCCGAAGCCATCGCCCGCGACCAAGAAGAGTTTGGAATCGACCCTGCTCAGAGCTGCATTCGTCCGGCAACGTGCCCGCAGGAATACGCCCATATGGTGCACGATTACCTGAACGGTTGCATGTCGAAGCTTCATCACCCCAAGCATATTTTGGTGATGGACGAATTCCCGCGCACCATCGCCGGCAAGGTGGATCGACGTGCGCTGAAGCAGTGCTACGACAAGCGCATCGACATCAAGTCGCTTACCCTGTATCGCGTGAAGCAGCCCTTTTCCCATCCCGTGAAGACAGCCAAGGGCAACGTCGATTTCCGCGAATCGTTCTTCGTGGAAGTGGAAGACTGGGCTGGGCGCACGGGTATTTCCGAGTGCGTTTCGTTTGCCACCAATTGGTATCTGCCCGAAACCATCGGCGAAGATTACGCCGTAGTGCGCGACTCCATTGCCCCTGTGGTGTTAGGTGAGCGCTATCTGCATCCCAGCGAAGTGTCCGCTTCGCTTGCCACGTTCCCCGGTTTGGCGAAGTATCCCATGGCGAAAGCTGCGGTGGAGCCTGCCATCTGGGACTTGTACGGCAAGATCATCGGTCAACCGCTTTCGAAGATGATTGGCGGCTCGAACGCCGAGAAGATTCTGGGCGGTGCCGTGGTGGGCATCGCTCCTGTTGAAGAAGTGCGTGCGGCGGTAGACAGCTTGGTAGCCCAGGGGTACACCCGTGTAAAGATGAAGATCGAGCCGGAAACCGCACTCGAATGCGTGGCTGCCGTGCGCGCCGACCATCCCGACTTGACGCTGATGCTTGACGCCAACCAGTCGTTCGACGAATCGTATCTGAACGTGCTGTATAAGCTCGACGCATTGAACCCTGCATGCATCGAGGAACCTTACAATCCGAACTACGTTCCCAACAGTGGTGAGCGCAACCTATTCGTGCGCCTTTCGCTGCTGCAGGATGAACTGAAGACCATGGTGTGCCTGGACGAATCGGTGGTAACCGCAAGTGATATGGAAGCAGCCATGGGGTTGGACAACCTTCGTTGCTATGCCTTGAAGATTGCGAAGTTCGGTGGCATTCAGCCTACGCTCGACTTCTACCACTGGATGCGCAGCCTTGGCAAAACGGTTTGGATGGGCGGCATGTTCGACACGGGCGTTTCGAAGCGCATGCACGCGGCTTTCGCAACCTTGCCAGGCATGGATTTGCCGCCCGATGTTTCGGATTATTCGGCATATTTTGCCCACGATACCGCCCTTCCCCCGTTGGAGCTTGAGCACGGCGAATTGGTGCTGAATGCGCCCAAGAACCCCGTCGGCCTCGGCTGCATCCTGGACAAGGAGTACCTGAAGTCCATTGCAATCGACGAAGTAACGGTTACCACCGAAGGATAGTGTTTTTTGCCATGCGAAAAAAGCTGCTGGTTGTTGTTGCCGTGTTTGCCTTAGCGCTTTGCATGCCCGCCATGGCGTTTGCAGCCAATTCGGCGTTCGACAAGGGAACGGCGGAAAGCACGAGCTACGTTGACTCCTATACGGGCAATGTTTTCCTTATGGAGCGCGATGCGCTGAACCTTACTGTTGGGCGCGACCTATATTGGGTGGGAGACACGCTTAACGCTCGGGGCCTTGAAGTAGGTGGCGGAACCGGTGGCAGCGCTTTGCTGGCTGGCGGTAAGCTCAATGTGGCTTCTTCTACTATTCACGGTAGTTTGCGTGCGGCAGGCCAGACTGTCAACGTTTCTTCGACGACGGTGGGGAACAACATCACCGTTGCGGGTCAGAATGTGTCTATCGCATCCGACGTTTCTGCGTGCGGTGTGTATGCTGCTGGTTCGAATGTGAGTGTATCGGGAACCTACCAGGGTGCAGCTTTCGCAGCGGGCACGGTGAACCTGGCTGGCTCCTATGCAGGTGACGTGAGCATTTCCGCAGGCACGGTTAACGTTTCGCGAGGCACTACGGTGGGCGGCACGCTGCGGGTGCCGAATAACGCGCAGGTTACCATCGAGGAAGGCGCCAACGTTCCTAACGTAAGCTATGTTGACGACGCCCTGGTTTCTACTGTTTCTGAAGGATCGGAACAAAACTCGTTTTCGGTGATTGGGCCGTTGCTGTTTTCGTGCATGGCCCACGCCTTGCTGGTGCTGCTGTTTTTCTTCCTGATTAAGGGCGCGATGGAAGGCGCCGTCAAGCTTACCGAAACAAAGCTTTCGCGCATGTTCGTGTTGGGTTTCGCGGAGTTCTTCGTGCTGCCCCTGCTGGGTCTCTTCCTGCTATTCCCGCTTGTTACGGCCCCCATTTCTGCGCTGATATTCATCTTCATTGCGGTGCTGTGGATGTTTTCTATCCCGTTTGCCGGCTACGTGCTGGGGCGCCGCCTGTTCGAGGGCATGGCACCTTCGGGCGCGGGCGTGATAGGAACGCTTGTCCTTACCGCTATTTGCTATATCCCGTATCTGTTCTTCGTGGTGCCAACCGTATGTTCCATCTTCGTTGCAGGCTACCTTACGCAAAGTTTCTTGGACAAGCGAGTGGGGAAATAGGGCCAGGTACCAGATTCGCGTTTTCGGTTTTGGGCCGCTTCTAATAATGAATGCTTAAGGGCTGTCGGATTTCCGGCGGCTCTTATTAGTGGGAGTCTGATACCTGTCCCCATCTCCCATTTTTAGTATGAATTGATCTTTAATCCAAAAACATGGCACGTAAACCAATTTCTTTGGTTAGCATACCCTTTTTCTTGCTATAAAGAAGGGGGGTTCGTATATACGACCGTTACTAACGCGCCTGGTATCTGCGACGATTCAGTTGAAGTGCCCTTCTTCGCACGGAAAAAGTGGGTTGGACGGTACGCAGATATCCCCTGGTGTTGAAAACTCGGCAGCATCGGGAGAGGCATTCTCTGGCAAACGAAAGCGAGATTGGGGATCAACGATGAAGCGAATACGACCATTACTGGCAATGGCCTTAGCGCTTGCTCTTATATGCTTGGGCGGCAGCTTTGCCTTTGCAGACGACGAGGGCAGCAACCGTTCCATGCGGGGGGGGCGGCTTCCGTGGCAGATCCGTCTTCCATGGACGATTGGGCGGTGATTCTTGGCGGCGAAACGCCTAACACCGCGAACATCGGTCGAATATGGACGGACAAAACCGTATCAACCGACACAATTACCACGAGCAGCGGAAGCGTCATTAATCGCGGGGATTCAGCGTTCATAACGGCTCTTTCGGCGCTCTCGTCCACTTCGAATGTGGCATCCTCTTCCACCACGCCGCTTGACATTGTGCTGGTGCTGGATGCTTCGGGGTCGATGGACGATCCCATGAATGACGGTACGAAGCGCATCGATGCACTGAAGAGGGCGGCAAATGACTTCGTGACCACGATTGCCGAGCAGAACCAGGGCATCTCCGATTCATCAAAGCAGCATCAGGTTTCCATCGTGAAGTTTTCGGGCGATAAATCTGCTGTTGTGGGCAACGACACGTACTATAAAGGTGGATACGCATACAACTACAGCCAGGTTATGAAGACCATGTCCCCTTGCACGGATGCGGCCGCATTCATGAGCACCATTAACTCCATCAGACCAGCCGGTGCCACGCGTGCCGACAACGGCTTGCAGCTTGCCCAGAGCCAAACCTCTAACCGCGAGGATGCCAAGAAGATCGTTATCTTCTTCACCGACGGTTCGCCTACTTCTACTAGTGGTTTCGAGTCGGGGGTTGCCAGCGAAGCGCTATCGGCAGCGAAAGCCATGAAGGATAAAGGCACCACCGTGTATACCATCGGCATCTTCAGCGATGCAAATCCCTCTGCTGATCCTTCGGGAGCAAGCAACGAAAATAAATTCATGCATGCGGTTTCTAGCAATTATCCCGAGGCTTCCTATACCTATACCCAGGGATTCTGGGGCGGCTGGAATTGGGACCTGGGTACGCGTGCCGAAGGTTCCGACTTCTACAAGTCGGCCTCGAACGCCGATGATCTGGACAAGGTATTCGAAGGCATTTCTTCCGAGATAGTTAAGGGGTCGGGCTACCCAACGAAGGTCACTGAGGGCGCCGAGCATCAGGACGGCTTCATTACCATCGATGACGCGTTGGGCGCCTATATGCAGGTCGATGGCTTCAAGGCCATTGCGCTGAACGGGCAGACTTTCGAAAATCCCACGAAAACCACTGCAGGTAATGTGGATACGTACACCTTCGACGGCACGGTAACCATGGACGGCAAGGACGTAAGCTTGGGCAACGTGGTGATCACGGTAACCAAGTCTAAAGATCCTGCCGTCGGCGACAAGGTTCAGGTGAAGGTGCCGGCAGCGCTGATCCCCCTGCGTAGCTACAACGTGGACCAAAAGTCTATGACCATGACGATTTCGGACACCAAGCCGATTAATGTTGTGTACACGTCGAGCCTGAAGCCTGGGGTGGAAAACCTGTTGGCAAACCCCGATGACACCATGTCAAAGTACCTGCAGGCGAACTCCCAGGACGGCAAGGCTTCGTTCTACAGCAACGACTGGAAACAGGGCTACCTGGGCAGCACCATTGCGAACTTCGAGCCCTCAAACGACAACATCTACTATTACTTCACGAGCGACACGCCTATCTATACTGATGAAGCGTGCACTCAGCGCGCCCACCAGGTGGTTGCGGGTAATATCTATTGGTACAAGTACTCGTACTACGAAATGACGAATGCGGGTAGCGGTGCCGTGGAGGAGAAGGAAAAGGTCGTAAGCTTCAGCGGCGATGATGCCGAGGCCATCGAGGGTTCCATCGAGGTGAACAGCCAAGGTGCCTACTTCAAGGCAGGTACTGCTCGACTGACGTATCTTAACGAGCTTTACAAGGCAAAAACCTCTAATGATACCGGGACTGCCCTTGACGTGCTGAACCCGAAGTGGGTTGGCGCGGGCCAGGTTGGGTCCTACTTGGGCAATAACGGCAAGCTGAGCGTCGACCTCCCTGGCACGCTGGCGGTAACGAAGCAGCTGAAGGTGCCTGAAGGCTACGAGCTGAGCGATTTTGATAACGACTCGTTTGAGTTCACTATTGATATTGCCAAAGCCGCGAACAAGGGCTTCAGCGCCGTGGTGAAGAATGCGAGCGGTGAGCAGCAGGGCAATGCATTTACCTTGCAGTTCAACAATGAAGGCAAGGCAACGCACAGCTTGAAGGCCGGCGAAACGCTGTACGTATACGGTCTTGGTGACGGCTGGAACTATAAGGTTTCGGAGGCTGGTCGTGATGGATTCACTCCGAAGTGGGAAGGCTATGAAGAGGGCAAAACCCCCGAAAGCGCAATTGCTGCTGGTCAGACGAAAAATGAGAAGGTAGTTAATACCTATAGCGCATCGGGCAAGCTTGAAGGAGCGAAGGCTCTTAGGGGCGAAAAGGTGCTTACGGGCCGCAGCTGGAACAGTACTGATAAATTCACGTTCCTTCTGGAAGCGCCCGAAGGCCCCGTCGGTGTTCCTATGCCTGAAGGGGCCATCGGCGGTAGAGCAACCGTTGAGGTGACCCAGCCCGAAGACTCTCCAGCTGATACACCGGTTTCGTTTAACTTCGGCGACATTACGTATACCAAGCCTGGTGTATACACCTATGAGATTCGTGAATCTGCAGAGTCGAGTACGCTTAATCCAGGCGTAAGCGCATCAGAGGCGCTGTATGAGGTTACGGTAACGGTTGCTGACGAAGGCCATACCGGTCATTTGAAGGTAGCTTCTGAAATGAAGAAGCTGATTTCCGACGACGGCAACAAGGTAGAACCGTCAGCTCCGTCGGCCTCTGCATCTTTCGTGAACGAATACGACACCTCAGTGGTTATGTGGGCTCCTGTTGGAGAAAAGAAGTATACCGATTCGACCGACGCACGTCCTCTTGAGCAGGGTATGTTCCATGTAATTGCTTGCACGAAAGATTCAACTGCGCCCTTGCCCAAGCTTGATAACGATCAGGAGATTAATGCCGAGCGCGATGGCGTAAATTGGCGCGGTGCGGTAGTTTCCGTGGACGCGAACGGTGCCATTGCATTCCCGCAAGCAACATATACTTACAGCAACCTGGGCCAGGGGCAGACTGAAAAGACGTTCACCTACAAGATCATGGAAGTGGTCTGGGATGGCAACAATTGGCACTCCGTGGAGGACGCCCTTAAAGACTCGGATTATGTTTCGGCAGGAGTGAAGTACGACCCGACGATTTGGACCGTCGAGGTAACCCTTAAGGTCGATAACGGCGTGCTGGTGCTGAGTGCCCAGTACCTGGAAGGTGACGTTCCTGTTCAGGGGGCTTCCTTCCAATTCGCAAACAGCTATAACCCCAAACCCGCAACGGCGGCAATCGGAGGCACCAAGACTCTGACCGGCCGCGACATGAAAGGCGGCGAAACCTTTGGGTTCGAGCTTTCCGCTGCAGACGATGCTACGCAGCGCGCGGTAGATGCGGGCGCTGTGACGCTGCCCGATGCGGCAACCGTATCGGGTGCCAAGGCCGACGAAGTGAAGGGCTTCCAGTTTGGCAATATCACCTTCAAAAAGCCGGGCGAATACACCTTTAACGTGAACGAGACCCAGTGGAACGGTGCGGCGGTTCCTGCTACCGACGAAAAAGGCATGCAGTTCGATCGCAGCACCAAAACGGTGAAGGTGACGGTGACCGACGACCATACCGGTACGCTCAAGGCTGAGGTAACCTATCCGAATGCTGCGGCGTTTGTCAACAAGTACGCAACGAGCAGCACCTATAATGGCATCCAGGTTTCCAAGACCTTGCAGGGCAGGAACATGGCTGCTGGTGAATTCCACTTTACTATCGAGGGCGATGATGAATTGCTTACCGACGCAGACAAGCAGTTCACCAACGAAAACAACCGTGCCGACGGCGTTGCCGATGTAATGACGAAGCTTTCGGGGCATACGTTCACCCAGGCAGACAACGGCAAGCACTTTGAGTTCATGGTTAGGGAAGTACCCGATGGAGCTACGGGCTTGTACTACGACGGGGCAAACCATGTTGTGACCATCGATGTTGCCGATGACGGCAACGGTCAGCTGAAGGTAACCACCAAGGTTGACGGCCAGGCTGGCAACGTGGTTTCCTTCGTGAACAAGTATCGTGCCCAGGATGTTTCGTTCGACACTGCGACCGCCCAGCTGAAGAAGATCTTGGAGGGCCGCGATTGGCTGGATTCCGATAGCTTCACCTTCAACCTGAAGGCGCTTACCGATGGCGCGCCCATGCCTGATGGAGCGGTTGATGGCGTGGCAACCGCAACTGTAACCAAGGCGAATGCCGAGAACTTCGGTTTCGGCAACATCACCTACACTTCCGAAATGCTGCAGGGCGCTCCTTCCAAGACGTTTAAGTACGAAGTTTCCGAAGCCACGGGCACTATTGGAGACATTGATTACGCAACCAACAAGGCCACTATTACGGTAACGGTTGTTGATAACGGCAAAGGCAAACTCACCGCTTCGGCTTCTACTGAAAACGGCACGTTTGTGAACCGCTACACGGCAAGCGTCAATTACACCGCCAATGGCGGCATCCAGTTGGCGAAGGTCTTAAATGGCCGTGATATGGTCGAAGGTCAGTTCAAGGTTGCGGTAACGCCCGCCAACGCGGAATCTGCCAATGTGCTCGGTCTGGCTGAGGGCAGCAATGAGTTCGCAATGCCTGCGGGCACCGACAGCAAACAGGTGTTGAAGCAGATTCTGAGTGACGACGTGGTGTTCACCCAGAGCGATGCGGGCAAGACCTACACCTATAAGGTTGCCGAGGTTAACGGAGGTGAGGCGGGTTATACCTACGATGGCACTGTCTACACGGTAACTATCAAGGTAACCATTTCCGACACTGGCAAACTCACGGTAACCACCACGGTAACCGGTGGCGAATCGGCAGGAACCTATGTGTGCACTTCCGATTCTGCGCAGCCCAACCCCGTAACCCTTGCGTTCACCAACTCTTATAAGGCGGAAGGCGATGTGGCTATCAGCGGCACTAAGACGCTTTCCGGCCGCAGCCTGACCAACGGCGAGTTCAGCTTCGCGCTGAAGTACTTTGCAGGTGGCGACGACCTTCTTAGTGCGAAGAACGCTGCGAACGGCTCGATCAACTTCGGCACGCTGAGCTACAGCACCGAATCGCTTGCTCAGCTGGTCAAAGACGGCAAAGCTAAAAAGGGCCAAGACGGCAAGTGGACTGTTGATTACGTTGCCTACGAGAAAACTGATGGGCTTAAGGAATCCGGCATAACCCCGCAGACGGAGTCGATCCACTTCACGGTGACGGTTGTCGACAACGGCAATGGCACGCTGGTCGCAACGGCTAATACGGGCAACAACGGTCTGGTGTTCAAGAACGCGTACTCCACGGGCGACCCGATTGAGGTAGGCCTTTCCGGCGTCAAGATCCTGAAGGCCGGCGAGGGCTTGACCCCTGCAAGCATCGAGGGCAAGTTCACCTTCACGGTAACGTCCGACGATCGCTATGCCCCGATGCCGGCGAGCACCTCCGTCAAGAACGACGCCAACGGCAACGTTGATTTCGGCAGTATTGCATTCTCGCTCGACGACCTGAACAAGGCTTTGGGCGCTACCAATACCCGAGCTACGGATACCGACAACTCCGCAGCCTCCAAGGCCGATGATCAGGGCAGCCAGGGCGCAGAGGGCCAGAATGGCGCGGCAGACTCCGATGCGGCCGGCCAGGCCGACTCCGAGCAGGGTAGTGCTGTAGATTCCGGTAGCGGCGCCGAGAGCCAGGGAGCTGTGATGGCTGCCGACGATGGCCAGGGTGCAGCTTCTGCCAAGGCGGCGGCGAACGATGCCGATGCCGCAGATGACGGATCCGACCAGGCGCAGGGCAGCGAACCTCCCACCAGGGCTGGCGTTTCCCGCTCGCACATCTTCACCTACAAGGTGACGGAGAGCGGCTCTGCCGATGGCGTGACTAATGACCCGCAGGCCACCAAAGAGGTGAGCTTCAAGGTGACCGACGACGGCAACGGTAAGCTGACGGTGGAGCGCCTGGGAGCCGCCTCCGATCCGGCGTTCGCCTTCACCAACACGTATTCCGTGCAGCCGACCGTTTCTAGCGTGACCGATCAGGTTACGGTGACGAAGCAGCTTACGGGACGCGACATGGCCGCTGGTGAGTTTGCCTTCGAGCTGCTCGAGGGCAACGACGTGGTGGCCACGGGCACCAACGGCGTACACGGCAACGTGGCGCTGAGCTCGATCACCTACACCGAGCCCGGCACCCACAGCTACACGCTGCGTGAGGTGGGCGGCGGCACCCATAAGGTCGGCGTCGAGTATGACAGCAGTGTGTTCACCGTGACCACGACCGTAACCGATAACGGCGACGGCACGTTGTCGGTGGCCCACAAGGTTGACAACGATGCGAATGCGGTTGGCTTCACTAATTCGTACGCGCCGGCAGCCACCTCGGTAACGCTGGGTGCCTCGAAGGTTCTCAACGGTAAGAGCCTCGAGGACGGCGAGTTCAGCTTCGTGCTTGAGGGCGAAGACGGCACGCAGCTTACTGCCGGAAATGATGCGAACGGCATGGTAGTGTTCCCCGCCATCCAGTACAGCGAAACGGGCACGTATCAGTACACCCTTTCCGAAGTGAAGGGCAGCGAGACTGGCGTAACCTACGACGAGGCGGCTTACGCAGTTACCGTTGCCGTTGAGGACGACGGCGAGGGCAGCCTGGTTGCCACCGTTTCCTACGAGGGTGGCAAGGCTCCGGTGTTCAACAACACCTATCAGGAGCCGGAAGGCCCGGCTGCGGCTGACGACCCGGTTTCCTTCGTGAAAGCTGCGGTTTCCGGGGCAGCCAAGACAGGCGACAACCTGCTGGGCATCGCTGGGGCGATTGCTGCAGTAGCGGCGGTTGCAGCGGCTGTGGCGGTGCTTTCCCGCCGCAAGAAGGGCAAGCACGCCAAGAAGTAGGTGGGAACATAGGGACAGGTCCCGCTTTCCCGCTTAGCCCATAGCGCACAATGATAGAGCCTCGCTCGCGTGATTGATCGCGAGCGAGGCTTTTTGCTGGGCGGGAAAAGGTACCGGGGTCATAACTCGGAAGTTGTTTGTTTGGGTCTGCTATCCACGAATAAGATTCTCCGTCCAAAGTGGACACCCCTTTGGATGCCTAGAAATCCCTTGGTTCCTTATGGTCCAGGGGATTTCTTTTTTTGCGGTGTGCGCTGATGCCACCCCTCCCGCTTTACTTCTGTTTGCAGCTCGAAATTGGTCTTTAATCCAAAAGCAACGGGTTTTAACCCAATACTTTGGCACTTATGCCATTTCATGGGATAATGAATAAAGCATTGTTTCGCCTATCGGGCTAGACCATCGCATAAAAGCCTTGCCTGCTAGGCCGTACGAAAGATTGGAGTGCGGAAAATGAAGCGGATGCAGTTGATACTGGCAATGGTTTTTGCTCTTTTGTGCGTGTGTTTTAGCGGAAGCTTTGCATTTGCGGATAGCGAAAATGCTTCTGCTGCCAATGCAAACGAAGTATCGTGTGAAACCGATGCAATTGTGGGTACCGTGAAAATCGATGGGCGTCCACTCCATGCTGGCGAGTTCGACTTTGGCGTGAAGTACGCAAATGGCCGCGATGATTTGCTTTCGGCGAAAAATGAAGCCGATGGAACAATTGATTTCGGCAAGTTGAGTTTTACTGTTACTTCGCTCGATGAATTGGCTCAAAACGGTATTGCCGAGAAAACAACGAAAGATGGCGTTCCAGCCTGGATTGTGTACTACCTGGTGCATGAGAAGACCAGCGGATTGAGCGATGTGGGCGTAACGCCGCATACCGCCCCTGTTTCTTTGGTTGTAACGGTTAAAGATGAGGGGAACGGGGCGCTTTCGGCAAGCTTCCGGACGGCGAACGAACTGCGCTTTGATAATACGTATTCCACGGGAGAGCCCGTCACTATGTTTTTGGCGGGAACGAAGGATTTGCAGGTGGAAGAAGGAGCCTCGCTTATTGATATCGAGGGAAAGTTTCGATTTGCTATATCGACAAAGGATATAGCAGCACCTATGCCCGAATCGACGGATGCCGGAAACGGGCAATGGGGACGAATTGAGTTTGGGTTTATAACGTTTTCCCTCCAAGATCTGAATAAAGCCCTGGATGTTGATTCTGATTCTGCGGAAAAAGCAGGATGGCTCCGCTCCCATGTGTTCAAATACAAAGTCACCGAAAGAGGATCGGTGCCGGGTGTGGTGAATGATCCCGAAGCGAAAACAGTGAGGTTCAAGGTCACCGATGATGGGAAAGGGAATCTCACCGTTGTATGCTTGGAATCCCCCTTCACTGCATCTACCGCCTTCACGTTCACCAATAGGTGCGTAGGATAATTCAGCTAACGATGAGATAGGTCCGGGTGCGGGCGATAAGCCGTTGAACTCTAATGACGATGCCGATCCTAATGCCGGGGACGTTGTTTCGCCGAGTGCGGGGAATGCTCCAAGTGGTACTTCGGGTGGCGTATCGGTTTCCACGACAGCGAAGACGGGCGATGCTACGTTGACGTTGGCGGTGGTGCTTGCCGCCATTGCCGGCTTGGCAATGGCCATTGCGGGGCCTGCTTGCGGGAGGGGACGTAACCACAAAAGGTAGCACGCGCAAAAGGAACAATGCAGGCAAATGAAGCTGCAAGCAGCGGGCCGCTGGAGTAATCCGGCGGCCTGTTTTGTGCTGTTGGCACATGTGTGAAAACCGCGCTGTGCCATTCGCCTGGAGAGGCTGCCGACCTACCGAAACGTAAAATGTGACGAAAATTTGAAGGCAGAACATTTCAATTGCGTTAAGCGGGGTGTCTCCCTATAATAAATCAAGTCGCATAGAGCGATTGATCGTGCGGGGTGGAGCAGTCTGGTAGCTCGCCGGGCTCATAACCCGGAGGTCGTTGGTTCAAATCCAGCCCCCGCGACCAAGCATTTTCGCAGGCCAGAGGTTAATTCCTCTGGCCTGTTTTGTTTTCTTAGACCCTGGGTGGTCCCGAAGCGGTCCTGGGCCCCAGTAAGTTCTAAGTTTTCACGCTGCCATTGCTAGAAGTGCGCCGACTGTTGCGTGTTTCGGAGATGCGCAGGACTTCTGAATCTGTGAAGGCCTCGCATTGCTCCGCCGTTTGTTCAGTATATTGAATAAACGGTGCGATTAGCCGCTCTACCCCAAAAGCTCTTTGCGGCACGCGACGATCCATTCTGCAAGTTCTGGGATTCCCTCCCCGGTGCGTGCGCACGTTTCGAATATCTCAAGGTGGGGGTTGAGCACGCGTGCTTGTTTGTGCAGTGCCGCCATGTCGAAATCAGGGTTAAGCGGAAGATAGTCGGTTTTGGTTACGATGAGCGCATCCACTACCGCGAACATAGGCGGATACTTGTACACCTTGTCATACCCTTCGGGAACCGAAAGCAGCATGACGCGTTTGTGCGCACCGGTGTCGAACTCTGCCGGGCAAACCAGGTTGCCGATGTTCTCTAGAAATAGGTAGTCGAAATGCTGTCCGCCAAACGCCTGGAAAGCGCGTTCGACCATGCTCATCTCAACATGGCATATTCCCCGCGTTTCAAGCTGCACTGCCTGTATGCCCGCATCCTTGATCTTCCTCGAATCCACGAACGACTCCAGGTCTGCTTCGATGATGCCGATGCTTGACGATTTCCGCAGTTCTTCAATGAGCGCCAGCAGCAAGGTGGTCTTGCCTGCGCCGGGAGATGCCATAACATCCACGAAGAAGGTGCTCTGGTTTTCAAGCATCTTCCGAAAAACGTTTGCGGCATTGGTGTTGTCGGCAAGGATGTCTTCTTTTATCTCTACGATGCGTGATTCTTCCATCGGTAACCCCTCTTCAACGGGAAGGCGGCTCCCCTAAAGTCGGGGGAGCCGCTAAAGCAAATGCTAATCAACCGTTTTGCCCATGATCTTGTTTGCGGCGTAAATACCGCTGATACATGCGGGCTCCAGGCCCAAGCCGTTCACGTCACCTGCCATGATGAGTCCTGGTGCCAGGTTTTGCGGCAAAGCCTCATGGGCGGCGGTGTACAGAGCATGGCTCCAGTACTTCTTTCCTATAACCGTCCACTCGTCGAAGTACTCGTCGAATTTGCGGGTTTCCTCGAAATCGACCTCGGTGAACACCTCGTAATCGCCGTCGAAGCGCTTGGCGATATAGATAATCGGAATAGTGTCATCGAACAGGTGAACAAGGTGCCCACGGAACTTCCGCTTGACTTTCCCTCGCACCAAATAGCCCGTAAGCTCGGAAGCCTTGCGAATATCCAGTGCGGGAATTCCCTCGACAGGCTCCAGGAGGCGCTGCGTGTCTACGGCGGGAGATGCCATAACCAGATTGCTCGCCGTAAAGCGTCCTGCGCCGCATTCGACAGCCCAGCCCTCGTCGCACTTTTCAACCTGTGTTATCTCGTCGATAAGAACCTCTCCCGAACCCTGCGCCAAGCGCTGCTTGGTCCCTTCGGAATCGAAGTCGAAACGCTTCAGATCGAAAAGCAGCCGCAGGGGAGGGATCTTCATGGTAAGAGGCTGCACGGTGTTCAGATAATCAAGGGCGGTAAGGTCCTTGATCTTCGTTCCCGTGCACGCGTGAGCGAACATGCTGATCAGATCGTGGGCGATGGGACCAAAACCCATTCGCTCGATCATATCCATTGCTGATTCTTGGTACAGCTGCTTGATCATGGGGTCTTTTTCAAGGGCTGCCGTGACTTCCATCACCGTGCAGTTGTCCTTGAACTTGGTGTAGCGGGGGATGAATTCCTCGCGCATCCACTTCATGTACTTCAGAAGCGAAGGCGCGTCGGCAATTGTTGTAGGGGAAACCGGTTCGTACTGTTTCCCGTTGTCGTGATGGCAACAGCCGGCGCTCAAAGCAGGCAGGACATCAGGCCCTTCAATCAGCAGCTCTGAGCGGAGCATATATTTGTAGGTTCCGAAATAGAACACCGCGCCGTAGTTCATGTGGCGTTCTTCGTCGTTGCAGATTCGCCCGCCAATATTGGGGCTGATCAGGAGGTATTCGCGATCGTTTTTCTGGAGCTCCAAGCAGCAGTTCATGCCAGCTGCACCAGCTCCAACCACGATGGTTTCGTAATGCGTTTTCATGGCGCCTTCTTTCCCTTAGTCGAAGTAACGCTTGCGGAAATCTCTGCGACCCTCCGCTAAGCCGGTGATTGTTTCCATGCAGCAACGCCCCATGACAAGGGATGCGGTTCCCAGGATGAAAACAACGAAGTACTTGTGGATGGGAATGCGTAGGAAAGGATCGAAATGACAATCGCAACGATAGATGAAGCGCGATTGGGTTTCATTGATCTGGTACACTTCCCAGTTCCACGTCCACGCAAAGCGGTGGAACCACAGGCGAAGCGCGCCTTCCTGATTTGGGCCGCGGTTTTTCCACGTTGGATCGGTAGCCGTATCGGAGTGGGCTGCCCAATAATAGAGGCCGTTTTCTCCGTTGGAACAATCGGTTACCCATTCGCCGATAGAAAGCGGTGCCTGGTGAAACCACTGAAACTCACCAACATGGAGGTTCTGCCACTGAGGGTATTTCTTCCAGTCGTAATGATTGCGGATGTCGAAGGTGAACAGGCGTTCCAAGCGCTCAAAGCTGTACCAACCACCCTTTGATTGGCCTGCCTGTTGCATGTAGGGCCATATCTCTTCGGGCAGAGCGTTGACTGTAATGCCTCCGTCGTAGCGAAGCGTCTTTTCTCCGTTGCGGAAGTGGTCGTCGCCCTTGAGATTGTAGGCGCGCTCGGCATCGGTCATCTTTGTGCGCAAACCGTAGATCCACAACATCGAAAGCGCAATGAAGCACGCGCCGCAGATGCACCAAAGAATATTCCATACCGTGACGCCAGGGCCGAACAGTTGGAGAAGGTAATCGATTTTGTTGATCCCCAAAGCCAAGAGGGCGAATCGGGTGATCATGCTTGCGCCCCAGCCGATAAGGCCGTACCAAATTGCCTCGGCGCTACATTCCATCATCTTTTTCTTGTGGCCGATAGTCCAGTCAATCAAAACGCCTATGATGCCCAGGAAGTACCCCAACAGTACAAAACCTACTTTGGTGGCTTTAGAGAAACGATCCATGAAGCGAGGCTGTTTTTCGGGCATTGAAGGCAAAGTTCCATTTGCTGCTTTTGCCATGAGTGTCACGCTCCTTTCCTCTGCTTGCTATTTCTTGTGTTTAAGAAGCAGCCACGCCAATGCGCCTACGCCAATGGCGCCTGCCACGTATTTCTTGTTGTACTTGAAGAAGGCTTTCGCGCTTGTGCATCCAAGATTTCGCGCCGCCTCGTCGGCAAGTGCTACGGTTTTTTGGCCCGCTGCCTGCATAATTGCCATCGGATCCATTTGGGTATCCTTCCACTCGTAATCTGCCGGAGGAATCTCCATCGTGCATTTATCCATGACCATGTCGATCCTTCCTTCTTCCAGGAAGTACTCATGGATGCTTTCACGTAGGGGCATGGTTTGCTGAAGGGTGATGGCGTCGTTCGGGCAGACGCTCTTGCAGTACCCGCAGCCGATGCAATGGTCTTGGTTGATTGTTACTTTGCCATCGGGATTCATCGTGATGATTTCCTGTGGGCACTTCTTGGTGCAGTTGCCGCAACCCGTGCATTTCTCGTGGTCGATTACCGCCGTAAAGCCAGCGCCGCTGAATCGGTTCTTTATAGTGCGGTTCGCATTCTTGCAAACATCGAGCGCCACGCAGCAGCAAGGGCAGCAGAAGCAGATTTCCATGAACTCATCCATCTTCTGATTCTCGAAGCCCCAAACCATCTGCTCGAGTTCGACATACAACGCCTGCCCGATCAAACCGGCATCGCGGGCATCGTAGACATGTTGCTTAGCCTCTTCTTTCGTTACCGGCTTTGCCAGCCCGTTTTTCACCGCCGTTACTCCTGCCATGTTGAAGAACAGGCAGCCCAGCGTTTTTTCGTATTCGGAGCAGTCGTGGGCGGAACGGCAAATGCACCGATTCATTTGAGCGATGTATTCAGCGCCATCGATGGCGTTCATGATCAGATCTATGGGCAAAACCGCGGTTTTGCCTTCCTCGACCATGTCCACATTAAGGGGCAGCACAGTGCCGTGCGTGTACATTTTCTCATCGGGCGAGAACTGGGTAGCCCTTTTATAGAGCTCTGGAATGATACCCTCTTTTCCCGTAAGCTTTGCTCCTGATACGATCATCATGAACACCTTAAGGGTGCGGTCCCACGTTTTTGGCGTTGTGGCCAGCACCTTTGTCATGATGAAGTCTTTGATTCCCAGCCCGCGTGGGTGGTTTTCGTGCAGGGGCTTGTCTGGCAGCTCCCTGCGGTGCAGGCGGCCTTCGTCCAAGAAAAGCACTTCCCCCTGCGGGGTGATGTTGCCGCCGTCGCGCGGGTCGAGCGAGGCAATTACCTCATCAGGAACCCCGATGCTCTTCAGTTTCTCGTAATCGATACCTGGCTTTACCCGAACGGAAGTTGCTTGCGTTTCCGTAGCGTTCTCTTGAGCTTGGTTGAGCATTTCTTCCCCTTTATGCATTTCCCGCTCCTTCCTTTTCCGAACGATTTATTTCCCCTTGTTCGTAATACGTGAAGTAGGCCTATCTGATTTCGATTTCCTTGATAAGGAGTTCTCCGCCGGTGACCATGTCGTAGTTTTCGCTTCCGCAATCGGGGCAGCACATATGCCTGTCGCTGCCCATGGCAAGTTGGAAGGTTGACCTGCAGTCGTTGCAGTAAAAAGCCATAGGTACCTTCTGGATCTTGATTTTTGCGCCTTCGGCAAGGGTGCCTTTTGCGCAGCGGTCGAAATAGCGCTGCACCCATTCTTCTTCCAAGTTGCGCATTTCGCCTATAACCAGACTCACCGAAAGGACCTGTTTGGCCTGTTGGGCGCATGCGTTGCGCAATACAACGTCAACGATGCTTCTGGTTACCCCAAGTTCGTGCATTTTGCCCGCCTTTCCCCTCAAGGCAGCAGAACGAAGCTCCTGATTTCCCCATTTGTCAGGACGTATCAAGCGACGATACAGCTTCGTACTCTGACAAGTAGTATTCTAATTGCAGCATGAACGTGTTCATGAAGAACGAGACATTTTGCCTGGGATTGTATTAGTCGTATTAACCCAGCTGAGCGCACTTCGCAGAACGCCATTTCGGGAACAAAGGACGAGGTAACGATGATCCCTATTCAGCAGCTGCCAAAATCGCCAACGCGAAAGTGCTTTGAAGAGGCATTTCTTGAGCTCTATGCCCAAAAGCCGCTCGATCAAATTAGCGTTATGGCTCTTACGGAAAAGGCGGGCTATTCACGGGCGACGTTTTACCGCAACTATTACAGCATCAGCAATGTTCTTGAGTCTGTCGAAGAAGAAAATACCTGCACTTCAACCTGCCAAGCCATTATTTCGTGCTTAGACGATATTACGCTTGAGCAGGCTACCGATGCGATGGCCGACTTTTATCAAAAACGCTTCAGGGAAGTTTCCATTTTGGCGAACGGGGAATATGGGTCTATTTACCTTGATAGGCAGTGTGAGCCGATGAAACAGCTGTTCGCCGCATTGTTGGATAGGGGCTTTGAGCTTTCTTCTTTCCAGCTTGATGTTATTTCGGAGTACATCGCTTCGGCGAAAGTGGGCATGCTTCGGCTGTGGGTAAATGATCAAAGCAAGATTACCCTTAACCATTTGAACAAGATGACGGAAAACATTTTCGAATCGAGGCTCTGGACCTACCTTGCAAAGTGTCTTTCAGGCGATGGCGCCAAACAGGACAAGATCGTGCTTCCCGAGGAGTTCCCGGATTATCCCTGGATGATGAAGTAGGGGTATGCTGGCGGGGCAGCATCTAACTGCGCCTTTTTTGACTTCCAGTGTGGCAGCGCCGAATTCGCCACTACGAAGATGTTACCGTAGTTTGCGCACAGGCGAGTCTGTTACGGGATCCAGTGCAGCCGCCGCGGCCAACACGATAGGCATGAGATTCAGCTTCATCGAGAAGGTGAGGTTTGCCCTGATTTTGATGCGGACATGCTGCGGCTATCGGCCTGCCGCTATCTGCAATCCTGAAGCTGCAAGGGAGAAGGCCGCAGTTTACATCGACGATGCAGACGAATACGCCAACAGCATCAAGATCATCGGTTAGCTTGTAGTAAGAAAAAAGCCCTTCGCCGCGTGTTGCGACGAAGGGCTTTTGTTTGAAATGGAAAGGGGTCGGCTCCGAAGGTGAGCTGAACCGCTAGTCTTGCGTAGGGCCGAACGAAAGGTCGTCGAGTTTCGCCGGCGCCTCTTCGTCGTAGCAGCGCACGTTGCCTGCTTCCACCAGAGCATCCACTTCGGCTTCGCTGTAGCCCAGGTCTTCCATAACCGCGCGCGTGTCGTAGCCGACCGGCTTCGCACGGCTGATAACTGGGTCGCCCTGGCTCTTCATGCGGATGGGAATTGTGGTAATGGAATGGTCGCCGATGCTGTCGTAGTGAATCGGGCGGAGCATATCGTTGACGTAAGCTTCTTCGTCTTCAAGAACATCATCCATGGTGTTGCATACTGCGTAGGGAACGTCGTTGGTGTCGAAAACTTCCTTCCAGTATGCCCAGTCGTGTTTGGCGAAGGCTTCGGCCATCATGTTTACCACGGTTGCGTTGTCGCCGTTGGCGTTGATAGTTGCACAATTCGTGAAGCGCGGGTCGTCGGCGTATTCTTCCAGGCCAATCAGGCGTGCAACGAATGGATACCAGGAATCATAGGTGCCGTAGCAGATAAGGAACCATACGCCATCGGCGGTCATGTACGAATTGTTGGTGGGGCAGGGCACGGCCTTGCGGCTCTTCGGGAAGGGCACGCCGAACGGGGCGGAAACAACAGGCACCTGCATACCCCACAGCGCCATGTGGTGAAGGTTCACGGTAACGTGATCGCCCATGCCGGTGCGCTGAGCGCGCCAAACGGCGCTCATGATGCCCAAGCCAAGGGCGATGCAGGAATTGAAATCGCCGAATGCGGCGGGCATGTTGCCTGGCTGGAAGTGCTCGCCAGCCTGCGGAATGGACATAAGCAGGCCGCCACGGGCGGAATAGCAGGTGGCGTCAAAGCCCTTGGCATCCTTCATGGCGCCGCGTTCTCCATAGCCGCGCATTTGGCCGTATACCAGGCGCGGGTAACGGGCATGCAATGTTTCGTAGTCGTAGCCCAAGCGCCTCAAGGAAGGATTGCGCAGGCTTGTAACGAACACGTCGGCCTGCTCCAGCAGCTTTTCTACCAGTTCGCGTCCTCCATCAGACTTCATGTCGATGGAAAGGAATTTCTTGTTGGCGTTGCTCATGTCGAACGCCGGGTTGTCGGGGCCCAGCTCCGGCATGCCGAAGCCAACGCCGTCGCCGCGGTGCAGGTTGCCCTTGATGGTTTCGATCTTGTACACCGTGGCGCCCATTTCGCCGAGCGCACGAGTGCAGGCAGGCATCGCGACGTAATCTCCCAGCTCGACTACTACGAGCCCTTCAAGGCCCTTCGGCAGTTCCTCGGGCGACAGGCCCTGGAATTCTTCAGCGGGGGGCATGACGATTCGGTGATCCAGACTCACGATAACCTCCTTGGTTAGATGAACATGTTCGTCACTCTACCTCCGGGGATGCTGTATTGCAATGAGCCGCCTTAGGGCATGCGTCACAACCGCTTTAGTGATGTGAGCAAGTGTGGGCGATGATCAGCATAAATGCAGACCGCGCAAGGCTGACCTGCATTTATAGTTTCTCGAACGCAATTGATTTTAATAAAGTGTCGGAGCAAGAAGCACTTTGCCAGTGCCGCGGTAGACGTTCACCAAACCTTCTCCGGAAGCGGCAGAGCCCACGAGCGATTTGCCTGAGCGCTCAACCGTGAAGTTGAGGGATCCGCTCCAAGCCAGCGCCATGTTGCCGTCGATCTTGAGTTCGTCGTTGTTCAGGGTGACCTCAATAAGCTCTTCTTCGGGGCAGGGGGATTCCAAGCATAGCGCGCCGTAGCCCTGGATGCCCAGGTTGAACAGCCCTTCGTTGCCAGCAACGGCGGAAGAAACGTTGCTGCGCATAACCGTTTTGTGCTGAAGGCTGGAATAGCACGCCAGGAATAGGCCGTCGTCGAGCACGATGGAATTGCCCCAATCGGCTACGTCGAGCGTGATGATGTAGCGGTAGGTGGGCTCGAGCACCAGAAGACCCGTGCCCTGGTATTCGGGCTTGATTGCCGATTCGCTGGTAACCGCACCGCGCAGGGCCTTGCCGAACAGGTCGCCCACACCCTTAACGCCGGTGGTGCAGGTCACGTTGCCTACCATCCACTGCATGGCGCCTGCCTGAACGGTGACGGGTGCCTGGCTCAGATCGCAGATAACCTGGCGGCGACGCACGTTCATTTCGCTGGCGAAGTAAGCGTTCATGGCGGAAGCCTCGTTGACGGAAAGGTCGCGCTTCCATTCGATGGTTTTGAAGGCGCCGAATTCCTTGAGTACGGTTACGTCATCGTTGTCGGTGAAATTGGAAATCTTGAACATAACTCTTCTCCTGTTGACGTTGGTGTGGGTTAATCCTCTTGATTGCCAAATTTGCAGAAAAGCATAGCATGCGGTGTTCTTGCGCGGGGTGGTACGTCAGGCGCCTGGGGTGGTCGGCGGGTCGCGGTGGCGGAGCTTGCAGGGCCGACCGCGTGCGCCCCGCGCGCCTGGAGCAGTCGATGGGCGGGAGGGCGCTTCTCGCGAAGGTTTAACCGGTGCGCCCCGCGCCCCTAGGGCGTCGCGCTGCAGCGGCGATCCTCTTTACGCATCCCGGGTGCGCAGGGCTTGCGGTTTCTTTGTTGCTGATACGAGAAACCCCCGACACGCATCCCGCGTGCTCGGGGGTTGCGGGGGTCCTGCGCCCTAGGGTGGTCACGCTCCCTTCCCCGCGCCTCTAGGGCGTGTCGAACACCTGCGCCCCGGCAAAATCGTCGAATTTGGCGGCGTCCGCTTCCTTTTCGGCCATTAATTCCTCAAAGCCAGTCAGCGCTGCGAAGGGCATGAACTGGGTGGCTCGTTTGGGGCTGTTGGCGGCGAAGTGGATGCCGTTTTCCTTAATTCGCATTGCAATGTCGCGCAATATGCAGCGGCGTCTTTCTGCCTCGTCGAAGGCAACGTCTTCCAGGAAATAGTCTTCGCTAAGCACGGTGGCCTCCTATTTGGTTGTTGCGTTCGCGCATGGTTGCGCCCTGCTTCAAACTGGTTCCGCGCAACAATGCGTTCTTGCCAAAGCGGTCGCGCACGGCAATGGATGCTTTGGCCAGGTTGGCTTCTTTGCCATCGTCTTCCGAGCTGAAAAGACTGGGTCGGTCGTACTTGGTGGGTTGGAGGGCGCCCAGTGCCACCGTTAGCCTGCGGATAGGTTCGCTATTCAGCGTGTGCTTGTCGAACAATTCCAGCGCAACCTTCACTATGCGATGCGACGAATCGGTTCGTTCGGAAAGCTTGGTTGATCCGCCGCTTCCCATGCCCCATCTGCCGCTTTCGGTAAGATGGGGCTGCGCGTAGCCAACGTGCACGGATACGTTCCCGCACGAAAGCCCCTTCGAGCACAAGTCCAAGCAGCTGGCGTCTGTCATTTCCCGCAGTACGGTGCGTGCTTCACTGAAAGAATAGTCGCGCATCAGCACCTGCCCGTTCGATATCGAATGCGCTGCGGGGCGGTACTCTTTTATCTGCTTGATGGTGCAGGGCTCCTGTCCCCAGGCGTGGTCTAGCAAGTATCCACCGTTTTTGCCGAATTCCTTTTTCAGCCATGCGGGGTTTGCCGCGCATACGCCCGCCATATCGTGGATACCGTGTTTTGCCAGACGATGTGCGATGCCTGGGCCCACTTGCCAGATGTCGGTTATGGGCCGATGGAACCAGATTTCGCGTTTGTAACTTTCTTCGTCCAGTATGCCTATGCCGTCGGCTGCCTTCTTTGCTTCGATGTCCAAGGCCACCTTCGCCAAAAACAGGTTGGGGCCGACGCCTGCCGTGGCGGTGATGCCTGTTTCTTCGGCCACCTTGTTGCGCAGCATTTCGGCGAAGGCCTTTGCGCCCATGCGGTACAGCTTCAGGTAGGGAGTTGCATCGATGAAGCATTCGTCGATGCTGTACACGTGGATGTCCTCGGTGCTTACGTAACGCAGGTATAAGGCGTTTATCTGTGCCGATACCTCCATGTAGCGGGCCATGCGCGGTGTTGCCATGGTGTATTCGATCCCGTTGGGAATTTGGAAAATGCGGCAGCGGTTTTTTACGCCCAGCGCTTTCATGGCGGGGGTTATGGCAAGGCAGATGGTGCCGGACCCGCGGGTGGGGTCGGCAACCACGAGGTTTTCGGTGAAAGGGTCCAGGCCTCGATCGACGCATTCGACGCTTGCGTAGAAGCTCTTCAAGTCGATGCACGCATAACTCTTTGTGCGCTTGTTGGCAAGCATGGGCCATCCCTTCCATCACATCGAAAACAGAGTTTGTTCGCTGGCTTTTATACGAACACCTGTTCTAGTATACAGACATGGACTACAGGGCGAAAGATGGCGAAATGAGGCGCGTGCACCGCGAAACGGTGGACGTGCTAGCGCGGTTCGGGCGGGATGGCCGTCTTGAGCCTTGCGTTGTCGTGCTCAAAGATTGCCGTGCTTTCCGCATTGACGAGGTGCTGATGGCAAGCGGTTTCGGTCCGGTACGCCATGGCAAGCGCACGGCGCGCTTCGACATTCGCCTGGGTGGCAGGGAAACGCAGCTGTTCTTGGAGCATCAGCTGGGAAACCCCGTCACAGGAGCGGCGGATAAATATGTATGGTGGGTGCGCGCTTTCGATGGAACGAAGCGAAGTCCCGCCGAAGGCTGCTGCTGATTCGCGCGTGGGGCGCGCGGGCGGTTTGGCGCTGTGGGCACCGCTAGCGGCGGACGGCGTGGGTGCGGTGGCGCCTGTGGCGTCAGGGTTCGCATCGAGTCTGGTGGCGCCACCGCCGTTGTGGATGCTGCGGCCAGATGGCTCCATGGGGCGCTGCGGTGCCGTTGGTCCCCGAGCTGCGCTTTGGCGCTGCGGGGCTCGGGCGGCGCAGGATTTCACGTCCGCCTGACGCCTCAGTGTCGCGGGGCGGTGGGGTGTGGGAGCGTTTGCGGTGTGGCTGCCGCTGGCACCGCGAATGCTGTGG